>Ga0222637_1000060_pt1 | contig 57984 bp, 92 predicted proteins | sample AntAcemetagen143_FD_181149 | JGI IMG/M metagenome (GOLD analysis project Ga0222637, IMG submission 181149) | Saline water microbial communities from Ace Lake, Antarctica - #143 | ecosystem: Environmental > Aquatic > Non-marine Saline and Alkaline > Saline | place: Antarctica: Ace Lake...
GGTCACTAATCTTCGCTGGAGCAGCAACTCCCATCCTCATGATACTCTTACATTTTTCTTCCATGTTATTTTTTTTCGTACCATTATTCATCCAAATCACCTATTGACCCTATATAGGTATGCGAGTATTTAAACTTTATTATTCATCCTCTCGAAAATATAAAACTCTCAATCCATATCCCACTTCATAATATTCTTCCTCAACTTCCTTTTCAACCTTTTGTTTTTTAGGAACTATTCTTCTGCTCTCAATTCTACCATCCCGAATCATCTCAATTGCCCTGCGATGTCCATCCCAAGCATCTTCCTCCGTATGATACCGCCACTGATAGTCATAATCCACTCTTGATTCATCAGATAGCATAGTTTCGTAAAATGCGTCCTCCCCATCCTCGCAACCTCGATGATAACAAGTATGCGCCATCTCCAAGCATACCGTTGATACCGATACAATTCTATCCTCAACTGCCACCTCATCCCTCAAATGGAATCTATCGGCATGGAACATCTTACCGCATTGCCGACAATTACCCGATGTCTCAAACATTAATCCCAAAAATTCCTCTGCACCATAAACCGTGTAACATCTGGAACACATCATATCCCCAATCGGCAAATCAATCACTCCAGACTCTTTGAAAGCATCATGCTTATGTATCCTTCTCGCGTATCATTCTTCAATCCAAGTTTAACAGCCAATTCACGCATTTGTTTAACTGCCAACTCAACGCCATCCACTTCGCATTTAATTTCCAGTTCAACAAATTCTCCCAATCCCAATACATCGTCAATGCAAATCTCTATACCATCCAATTTATATGTCTTTCTTGATTTCTCTACCCCTCCAGATTTTTCAAAACCAAGACCCGCCAAAATATTATTCATCGCCAAAAAATTATCACGGCTACCATTGGAATCCTCAAATACCATTTCGTATTCCTCTCTTGATTTCCCCAATTTCGCATCCAGTAATTTCGGACCTTTGTATGTTAAATGATATTTTTTGACATCATTATTTAATTCAGTTCTAATCCTAAAACTTTCATCTGTCTCGCTGAAATTACGATTCGGGTGTGCGAAATACTTATCAATATCGTATGTTGACTTGATAAGTTCCCCGCCCATATCTTTTACTTTTCTCTCTATATCTCGTAGGTTATCAACCTTAAATTTCAATTCTGCTTCAATCATATAAATAATCCCTTCAATTCTTTTTTCAAATCGATAGTATTATCCCCAAACAAAAAAGAAATAAATATAAGTTCATCCGTCCACCTTTTTCTTCCTTTCAAATCGCCTTTCCAAAAGAAGCAATCCCACCGATAAAGGAAATCCCGCAAAAAAAGCAGTTCTTACCCATGTAGATACTGGCCAGATACCCCACAGTATACCAAGAAGTCCCGTTATCATTAACACCATTACTGTCAATCCGAATATAATCCAAGAAATTAACCTCAATATCATAGCACCTATATCGAATTGAATCATATTTAACTATTTTGATGCCAATATTTCTATTATCTTGTCACACTGGGTACATCGCATAAAGGCCGAGTCATTCCTTTTGTACTCCCCCTCGTTTTCCATCATACAGCTACATCGCCACTTGAACTTTCTCGGATAAAACATAATCTCGGGAACTGGTGCTTCACATCCACAAAGACATTTTACATCCCAACTAAAAGCAGAATCGTCATATCCCTTTTTATCCCAATTCTCATGCACCAATCTCTTTTCCTGACCTTCACGCCAATCCCATGTAACCTCGCAGCCACAATTCACACACTCTATACTGCTTATCATCTCGCTAGGATTCTCATGCGTTGGAAAACAAATATCACAAGGTTCTTTGCCCGTATCCCTCGGCTGGTATACGCACTCAATACAATCAAAATGTTTCGGGTCGTAATTATTGACTTTTCTCACCTACTTCACATCCGATAACTTGAAAACTATACCCCTGCAATATTTATCGCCATCTTCCATAATATCAAAACTCGCATGAGGCAACTTCGTATACAATGTCCATGAATAATCTTCCTCATCACACCATAATGCATCTACAAAAGATTCCGACCTCTTTAACATTTGTTCAAAGTATGGACAATCCTCGGCATCACATTTGTTTTCCAATATCCCACCAGATGTCAGAAAAAACTTCCCACCACCATAACAGCCAAGCTCATCATTAATAGCTCCCCTGAACTCAATGTTGTCATCACTATATCCAAATGCAACGACAATCCCATCAGCAATTAATTTCGATTCGTTTATGCCCTTCATTTCTTCCATATATTCGTTTCCATCCATTATTTTTGCCACTTCTTTAATTTCCATTTTATTCGCCTCCTCAACACTCGCACTCATGCTTTCCACAACCAATACAATACCCTTTTAGCAATTTGACATCTTCCATATCCTTCGCTATGCTGAAATACAGAGGACAATCATATTGTGCATTTACGAACGGGCAAGAGTCATCTTTGAATTTATGTTTGAAAAGTTCAAATTTCGATTTGATTTCTTCCTTATATTTTTCCTTTTCATCATCTGTAATGTCAATATATTCTTTACCATCACGGTAATAAGCCAAATCAGAATATTGTAATCCAGAATCGCCATCTTTTAAATCCACATGCACCGTACAAAATTCTGCATATCTAACCCACCAATGGATGCACGGCGGACAAACTATCTCAAAATCTCCGTAACTCATTTTGTACATCAAAATACCTCAATTGAGCCATCCACCAGCATCCCCGTCAACTTCCCAATACTATCAAGACTATCATTTGCAATGTCCTCAGCCTCCTTTAAAGAATTTTCAAGCATCACCTTACTGGTATTTCCTTTTGTCATCTTCATCGAAATATGGGCGACTTGCGGGTCACTAATGGGTTGGCCTATCTGCGAAAGAATTCTCACATATACCTCTTCAACATCGTCAATTTTACTGTAAATATCTTCAGCCATCATTTTCGATAATATATTATAAAGTTTGCCAACATGGGTTACTGGATTTTTACCAGCACATGCCTCCATGCTCATCGGTCTCATTGGCGTTATTAACCCGTTACACCGGTTTCCCCGGCCAACCGAACCATCATCACCATTCTCCATTGATAATCCCGTACAAGTCAAATAAAAATTACCTTTGTCTGGTTCATCTGCTGTATTTACGAATACATTGACCTGTTTATCCGTATACTTTTCAGAAAACTTCAATACCTTTTCCTCCAATTTAGCAGTGACCTCCATATAATCCTCCTTACAACTGACATATTTATCTATGATTGCCGTTGCTATCGTCAAATCAATCTCATCGTCTATGCGTCTGCCCATTACCTTTACATCACGACCAAAAGCACGAGCCTTTTTGGGAAGTCTTTTATGTAAATCACCGTTGATGTATCTCTCGGAATCCAATACCAACTGCTCTGTTTCCGTGAACGGTGCATATCCAGCACCGAAACTGGTATCATTTGCCCGTACTATCTCAGACCTGCCCTCCCCGAAATTACCCCTCAAATCAAAAGAACCCTCGCCTATACCCGTCTCAAGCATCACATCCGAATCAATGTTCAAATTTTCAAAATTATTAGCCAAATAATCCTGGGCTGATTCCAATGCTATCTCCCTGACTGGGATAATCACCTCATCCACATACTGCGTTGCCCTACCAGCCAAAATAATTCTGATGGGATTTTCTATCTTCCCACCGCCAAAAACAGGATTGGACTTACCAGCTATAATCTGACACTCATCCGTATTGTGATGAAGAATCTTACCAAACTCATCAAGATATTTTCTAGAAAGACCTCTTGAAACCGCCTCGGCCAAACCATCAGCTATTGAATCCGGATGGCCAATTCCCTTTCTTTCCACAATTTCTATTGGATGATTAGATAATATATCCTCTTCGCTACTCTCAATGACAATCATAATCCTTGTATCACGAAAGACGTATTTAATCTTTATTATCCGTTTCCGTTTTTTCATCTTCTATTTTCTTTGCTAAAAAGTCGTCCACATTAAAATCACTTTTTATATCTCTGTCAGGTAAATCTCCGAATACTTCATCCTCAGACTTCTTCTGCATCATATCCTGATGATTCTTGAATTTATGTCTCAACTCGTTTTTCTTCTTTATCTCAATGCCGCAATCGGCACATTTCACAAAATCCCCAGCATCAACCTTTTTTGCCATTTAACACACCTCTACACATATAAAATCACTACTATGACCATTCGGACAAAGTACCATATAATTAGGATGCCATCCCCAAATAATTTTTACTGGACCACCACAATCAGGACATTTATGATTGGGAATCGGGTTATTATCCACATCATCGTAAAATACCGTCATTTTCCCACACCCGTTGATAATACTGAACCGCCAGCAACACAAACATTCAAATTCTTCATTTCTACCACACCGGGATTGAACTCATAATGAGACATATCATCCTTTATCTCTATGTAATTACTGTCCGTATCGTCCAGCCCACAATCCCCTCTCTCCCTATGCTCATCACAAAACTTTCGATACAACGGAGAATCCCTTTCTTCATACTCCTTTTCAAAAAAACAATTATCCGAAAATTGCTTCTTCATCATAAATATTGAAGTATATGGCTTCGAACAAGCAGGATTATCGCACATCTTCTTCTCATGGTCAAGCCATTCATCTGGAAAACCATTTCCATCAAAATCAAGAAACGCTCCTGGTAAACGCATAATAGCATTTTTCATGTCCCTCGCCGTGAAATGACGGAATACCTTACCGCGATATTTACACTCCACATACGAATTGAATCGCCACTCATCCCCCGACATATAGCTAGTCTTGTATCTCGGAATTAATTTAATAGTTATCTCGTCAAAAATCTCCTGCTCTGGATGACGCTGATGATAAGGTGTACCGAAATATGGAAATTTCTTACCCTTAACCCAATCTATCATCCGTTGAACCATCGCATCCATTAGCATATTATAACCCCTAAAAACCATCCTCTGGTACTTCCATATGTTTCTGCATCTGCGAAATTTGTTGTATCTGATTCTGGGTCGAAATTAAATTATTTGTCAAGCTGAACTTCATTGCATCGCCAGATAATACAGCCTCCTCAAAACGTTTGCCATTGAAAATATTCATTTTCTCGTCCTGTAATACCATTACCATACCTTGTCCCAAGAACAAAGGTACATTTTCAAAAACTATTGGGTCACCATCTTCATCCAAACTCGAAAAAACAACCCTATCTGCCGTAATTTTTTTTAATATATCTTCATCTTTCATCATATCACCTTTTCAAATTTCCCAAAACCCATACTTGAAAATCTTATATCCGAATTCATAATCTTGGTTAAATGCGTTTCTTTGACTTCTCGTATGAATATCTTTTTACATATATCTTTCAATTGCCACATTTGGAATTTTCCAGCAGATAACTCATCCAATAACATCACTATTTTCTGATGCCTCTTTTTATTGGAATCTCGTATCCTTAGAATCTGGTCGTCACGCAATTCAGCCATACCCTACCAATTCCTTTTCTTCCTTTTTTGGAGTTTTCTCTTCCTCCGCTCCACACTCTTCCTCTACTACCTCTTCCGGATTACCCTTTCCATACTGAGCACCCGCCAAAAAAGCCGTCTGAATCAAAAAATTCAACCCCTCCTCTATCTCAGGATTATTCATCCCCTCAATCTTTCCCCTCACATAATGAAAATGAGCAGCAGAAATACCGTGCAATGATAAATAATCATCCAATATATGTTCCATAGATTTACTGCCATTTAAACGAACCGACAAATTTCCGCACTTATCCCTATCGCTTTTTTCTTGGCTCATTTTATAACCTATTTATTTTCCACATCTATGATTAGACTAATATGATATTTAAAATTACCCATACATTAAACCTTGATTAAAACCACGACCAGTACCCAATTCTTCCTTCAAATCATGCTCATATATAATTTCAAATGATGGGTCAGGATAACTCATAATATTTCCCTTTCTCGCAGCGAATATAACAAAAAATCCCTTGTCCGAATAAATGCTATTTTTTTCAAAATTACTCATCGATACAAATTTCTTTCCTTTCGTTTTTTCTATACCACAAACTATCTCATCAGCCAAATCCGCACCCATCTGATTGAAAAATTGCTCCAATAAATTCAATCCTATACCACCAGAGGGAACTATCCCTCTCCTTATCCGATTCAATATCTTCTGGTCTATGCCTTGAAGAAATTTATTAACATAACCAGACGGAGTATTGACTATCCTCCGTAAAAGAGGAAACGAAACACCAGTCGTTCCAGAAGTCAAAGTATCTCGAAGAAAATCCAAAACCCGCACAGGATAAAAATCTTGTACCCCGCCCTTCAATAACGTAGTGTGGAAATCATCTATATCATACTGCCACCAAATACTCGAATAACTTTTATCCAAGTCATCGTCTTTTACCTTATTGCGAGCCTTGAATGTTCCATGCTGACCCGTTATTACATTGCCCAAATTAGATTGCAATTTTCCATAGAAAACAACTGAATAGGTGTACACGGGGATGATGTTGGCCTTCCATCTTCCACCGACCTTTTTGAGAACATCATCACCATCCAATTTCTGTTTCTTCATCGTCTTTAATGCTGTACGCAACATACGAGATGCCTTACTAGCCGATTTTCCTTCCATCAATAATCCTATCATCGCCTCTGCCTTTTCAGCCAAAGACCGTTTTATCAAAACCTTTCTACCCTTGCCCTTTCCCCTAATCCATTTAACACCCAATTCTGTCATCGCCCTCTTTAAAACCTCTGGAGATATGTGCGACAATCTACGAGCCATATCAAAACTCTTACCCTCTTTCATCAAAGATACAGCCCGTTCTGCCTTCTTTAACGACTTTGGATTTACCTTCTTCACACTTACTGGCATTTATACTACCTTTTATCTCTTAAAACAATCAAATACTGTAACCTATCCCTGACCTTCGGATATTCCTTTTTATACTCAATATCCATCTCCATGTATGTCCTCAAATATTCTATTCTCTTATCTAATATATCTATCTCATAATTCAAATCTTCTATTTTTACTGTCTCTTCCCAGTGCGGTTTCCTACATTTTGAGCATATGAAATCACTGCCAATTAACCAATCCCCATCCTTATTGCACCGTTTACAAACCTTCGTTTTATCTGCCTCAATCTCTTTCCATTCTTCATCATTTATAGGTCTCAATCCAAATCCCATTATACCACCTACTGACGATAATACAAATCTTATAATTATAATTACCTATTCCCAAAAGAATGAACAAAAAAGTTTATCTCAAATCTCATGATACAAAAACTCGTAAGGCACAATAACGAAAAATCTCAATGCACCACCATCCAATCGTAGGGATTCATCGGACTCTAAAAAATCAAAAATTAATTTTGGAAATTATCTTATCTGCTTGGTCTCTATCGCTACCCCTTTCCTTTTCTGTTAAATCGTTATAATCCGTTTCCATCTGTCGCTTCCATCGCTCAACCTTATCTTTTGGCATCACCCAATACCAGCATCGAATTTGCCGCAAGTAAACATATACCTCATCCAATGCGACCATATCGCATGTTGCTGGTCAGCCAAACATTCACGGACATCGGTCGCTTCTAATGGCTTGGTCTCCATTGCATCATATTTCAAACTACCACCATTCTCTACTTCATTCATAACCAGCGAATTTCTCAGAATATAAGCAAATAATCCACCAGCTACCGCACCAGCACCCAAATAATAGAAATCTCGTTTCTCCATAATCAAAATATATATTTCATCAGTATTTAAAATTTGCCAAGCTATACCACCATCAAATCGGCAAATGTGTGCCTGTCTAATATGTGCCCTCGAAAATCAATGTCGTAAACCATCTGACATTCCCAGCATGGAAACCGATTCATATCGTCCAATATCTTCTTTTTTAATCCACATTTGGGACATCCAATTTCAAATCGCACCTTCACCATTATATTACCTCAACCGTAAAATGACAAAATCCTAATGCCTCAAGCTCATCCTTCAACTCCTGTTTCGATAGATGGCTATCAATTATCGCATCAATATGAAACCTTTTCTTATTACTCTCGCCTATTAAATCTACCATTATAGCCTCACCCACTTCATAAGATTATCGTGTACCGTGAATTTTAATCTTTCCTCTGCTTTCTTTATATAATCTCCATTCATATCTATTCCCAAATAATCCCTTCGTAATTTTTTAGCTTCAATCGCCGTTGTGCCACTACCCATAAATGGGTCAAGTACTAATGACCTCCCCCATCCATCAGTCTCATGTTCACAATCGCTTACATAATCACCTATGTATTTCCTGTCTACTGGCGTTGGACTATTAGGGGTACGAGGTTGGTGCGTCGTACCACGGTTAACCTTGATATCACGCCTGCGTCCTCTGTTAACCTTGATTCGTTCAATATTCCTTACCCATCCCCTTCCACAAATACGGCAATTTCGTTCGCTCGTTCCTCCCCTAATCGCCAATTCTGGAATATCACCTGGAAAAACCGCCAAATGTTTCAGTCCAGCAATTGATTTGGTCATTATATTCCAAACATTTGTTCTCTGATGACCAGTTACCAGTTCCCCGCTAAACCTCCGACCTTCCCTGATTGACCAATTATCATAAAAATAAAGTAAAGATTTTGAAAATAAAAAAATATGTTCATGAGCGCATATAGGCCGGTCAAGTACATTCTCTGGTAATGCATTCTTTTTTTCCCAAATTATATCCGACCTCAAATACCATCCATCGTTCCGCATAGCAAATGCAAACATCCAAGGTATACCCGTCAAATCTTTTGGCTTTATTTTTTCATTGATTGGATTGAGACCAACATAACTATCCCCTATTACCACCCATAACGTCCCGTCATCTCGCAAAGTTCCCCTTACGCCCCTGAATATCTCTACCAAATGTTCAACATATAACTCGGGTGAAGGCTCGTGACCCAACTGACCATACCAGCCATCCGACCACAGAACTTCCAGACCCTCCCCGTAATCTCTGAGATTATAATAAGGTGGACTCGTTACGCAAGTCTGGACAATTGAGCCAGGTATGCACTTCAAAACATCCAATGCATGACCCTTTAAAATTACATTTTTATATCCCATATCTCACACCAAGTAAATATCCATCGGGTCATCTATGTCTCCTGGTCCAGCCACTCTATCTGGTGTACCCATTTTTATTGAAACCTTTTTGTTGTCCTTCTTACCATTGCTTCCAATATTACGATTCACAATGAATCGTTTTTCCGTATCTTCCTTCACACTTATCTTAATATCCTCAAGGTCTTTCCAATTTTCATCTTTCATTTCGCTCGCATACTTGCTACAAATATCAGCCAATTCATCATGCAAACGTTTTTCCACATCCAATGCAACCTTGGCGAATTTTGCCTCAAATTTATCCTTACACGCAGAACAATATATTACATCATCAATACCAATCTTGAAATCACGACCACTTGATGATTCCTTTTTACTCTGCCCATCTTCATATAACGCTTCATACATATTAGGATATCCAAGTTTTATCGAAAATGCAATCGTAATCTCTCGACCAGTCTCGCTATATTTATGGCTACTGCAAATATCCACACCACAGATATGACACTTAAAATTCGATATGGTCTCTTCGCCTATTTCCATGCAACTATCACACATTTTTACACTTTTTTCAACCATCTTCTTTCACCTCTTCATATGTCTCCAAAAATATATCTGGTTTGCACGGATTGAATTCACCTCTCACTCCCCTGATTATCCAATCACCCTCGGTGCAATGCATTGTACCCGCCGATGTTAATATCCTCATACCGTCCATATTACTATAAACACCGTTATCTGCCAAAAAATTAAGAATCTCCATCTTATTTTTACCCGTCCATTGAATCGCTTCTATCACTACTGGCTTCTTTATGAATTTCGGCATCAGTCAAACCACCGGTAATCACATCCATCCAGCAATCCTTTAATCTTACCTTTTATTCCATCTTCCACATCTGACATAATAACGGTTATATCACAATCCATTACGTCCATACGCAGTATATCCGGATTATCCATCGCTTCATAAAAAGCTAAGTCATATTTCTGTTCTTTCAATTCTTTTATCCTTTCCAACACGAAGTCTGCACCTCGCTCCACATTTTCGTATTTCATTTTTCATCACCTTATTCTATTTTATTTTTTACGACCCCTAAATCGACATATTTCACATACTCTATGCCTCGTTCCCAACGGCACTACTTTTCCACAGTCTCTACAATGTATATGTTCTTCCATATCCTTCACCCCTCATTTTCATCTTCTTCCTCTTCATCCGTATCCAAATCCCAAATACCATCTAACATTACACCCATTTTATCATTCAATTTCTTAATCTCCTTGTTGGAAACTTCGTCATCTGCTGGGATATTCTCAATCTGTTTTAATTTTTCTTCAGGTATATCTATCCCCAAAATCTTGGCAGCCTTTTCTACCTCCCACTTTAAATCCCCATTCTTTTCTATTTTACTTTCCCATTTATAAACCTCATTTTTAATATCATTCAATTTATCTGCCAATGCTTCCACTTCTGCCTTCAATTCCTCACCCTGAGAAAGATATAATTTGGAGTAAGGTTTACTACCATATAACGAATGTTCCGAATAATAATCAGCCAATCGCCTGATGACATTTTCCCTTTTTCCACCAACTTCAAGTGAACCTCCAAGTGTGCATCCGCATGAACAACCACTGAAACTGGCACTCGCATATATTCTCTTCTCACCCTTGCATTCTCCGTCCTGTTCCTCATTTGGTCCTACCTCAACACCACATTCCATACATTGGTAGGCATGACCTTCAGTATCCGTTGGTTCTAAATTATGAAGTTTCATTTAATCTCCTCCTCTAATATTTTTCAATTATACTACATTTTAAATTACCTGGACAATCCATCAAACATCCAATATCCCCGCATATTTCAGCCAATTTTGATTTTGCATCACTTCCACCATTGATGATGACAGTCTCTGCATTTATATGCTGGAGTAATTCCCATCTCAAATGTATTTTCCGAACCGCATACTGGACATTCCATCTTATCACCCGAAATTCAATTCTCTGAATCCTTTCTTACCATCAATATATCCTTCCCCAGCATCAGCATGAATATCATCAACCTGACCATCGTATTTATCTCCCGATAAATGTATCCAAACCTTCGGTTGGCTATCTGGTGGTATTATCGAACACCCAAGTTTCAGATACCACCTCGTTATCAACTGCTGGAAAAATGCACTACACTCATGACACTCAAATAAATCTTCTACCTGGCCACACTCGTTATACTGCCTTTTTAATCTGTCCACATTCGTTTTAGAACAATAAGGACATACTACCGCTATTCTCTGATGATATACCATTTTCACACCCACTTTCTCAAATCATCCGAAGCCGTGAAATTCAGTCGTTCTTCAGCCATATCATAATTCTTTTTATTTATCTCAATGCCTATAAAATCCCTTCTCATCCTCTTGGCAACCATACAACTTGTCCCACTCCCCACAAATGGGTCTAAGATTATACTTCTACCCGAATTGTCATCATGACCGCAAACCGATTTACCGTTTGCCCAGCCCTTACCACAGAATCCGCATACCACCGCAGAACTTCCAGCCGTTATACACCTTTCTACCAATGATTCAATAAATACATCGAAAATACCTTTGTACGATTTCGTTCTCATAAACCACGCCTTTTTCTTTTCATCCTTGCCTATCGGAATCGTATTAAAGTACGCATCCTCCGTTTTCGTCATCAAGAAAAGATTTTCATATTTTCCCGTGAGTCTGTTACTTTCAACACTCGGATTTTCCTTGCACCATACTATATCAGAATGCAAATACCAGCCATCCTTCACCAATGCATAAGCTAACATCCAAGGTATTCCAGCCAAGTCCCTAATGGATTCATGAGTATCATTCATCATTATCCAACATGTCCCATCATCCCTCAAAACCCGCCTCACCTCCCTGAAAATTTCAACCAGATGTTCAATAAACAATTCAGGGTCTTCCTCCCAGCCTATCTCACCCTCAATCACCTTTTCATGGCGAAAATCCAATATGTAATTACCCCAACGTGGAGGTCCCGTAATGCATGTCTGAATAAAATTATTGGGTAATTCAGCCAATATATCCAATGCATTCCCATGATGAATCTTATTTTTTAGTTCCACAAAAAATCCTCCCCATGCTAAGAACTTTGTCAACAATTAATTTTCCATTGAATGGGTCGCAAACAGATGCAACCTCTGAACCATCCTCATGCTCGCAATCACATTTCCATTCTATTTTTTTATCTATTCCCTTCTCGTAATTCTCCAAATTATATTCCAATTCTTTCAATACTCGAATCCACTGCTTCCCACATATTCTACAAACCTTCTCACCCGTTCCAGCATCAACGCATATACCAATCATCTCAGCGTATCCAATCTTATTGAAAACATCCATTCTTTCTATATTTTCACTACTGTAATATTCACCTGATTTCACAAATAATACCACGAAATCGTAGTCTCTATCAACATCGTCCCTGACCCATATATTGACATTCCTCAAATGCCATCCATTATCTCTCATCGCCAAAATATATTTCCACGGAGTTCCCGTCCATTTATTCGATATATGAATCCAGCAAGTACCGTCATCTCGCAATTTATCTCGGACATCATCAAATACCTGAACCATATCCGATACACTTATATTGGAAGGCAAACTTGAGATACAACTATGAATTTTAAGCAACTGCGAACACCTCCCCCAATTTGCTATACATTACACGCAAATCCCTCTCTTTACCGACCTTTTCCAAATCCGAAAAAAAGAAATCTCGATTCAATCCATAACTCAACTCATAATAGTCAAAACACAAACCTATAATTTTTTTCTCAACACCTGTACTCCGATTCAACTTCCTGATAGTTATATCCCTTCCATCCCTCCTCTCCCTTCTCTCCTCAACTTCAACCTCATCAACCTCGTCCTCGTCATCGGTCTCAATCGCTCCACTCTTCCACTCCTTATTCCATGTCACCCAAGTCTTTTTCCAGTCCTTATTGTATTCTTCAACAACCTTTTTTGCTTTTACACCCCGTTCCATAGCCATCTCGTCCATGAAATCCCATGCACCATTTTTACACTCGTCCTTATACGTTTTATCCACATCAAATGTAGCAGCGTAATATTTACTGTCAACCTTTTTCAACATCCCCGTTTCATCTATCACCCTGAAAAATGCTTCCGCATCAGTATAATCCAGCCATTTCAAATCTGCACAAACTGTACTTATGAAATCAAATTTCTTCATCAATCTTATCTTTCCAACTGTATCTGACTTCCTCTTGAAAATCCATGCCGCACCCTTTTTGAATGTCCTATACATTGGATTATTGGTATAATCCACCTTCTTCTCTACCACCTTCTCTACCTCTGGTTCTTTCTCTTCGCAAATTATCGCCCCCAATTTTTTTAAATCCTCTATTATACTCCCCAACCATTTTTCAGGAACACCTTTACCAACAAGCATATTCCTTGCCCCTACCTCATCGTGTACATTCCACCGATTCAATACCTTAACATAATTACCAATATTCATCGGAATACCAACTTTCTTTCAATCTCACCGAACATTTTAATTGCCATTTCAAAATATTTATCTGTTGGATTGAATCTCGCTACTGGATGAACGTATCTTTTATCGTCATCGAAATGAGGGTCCAACTTCCCTTCGTTCCTCTTCAATAATTCAACCAATGATATACCCTCATAGACCAATATTTTCTTCCCTTCGTAATTTGTGCAACCGTCATAATGCACAAGCAATATCACATGATTCTTCAATTTGTGCGACCTGATTATTTCAAATTTTCCAGCATCGGGTAATGGGAATTTATCAACTACTTTCTCAGCAATAGACTTCGCAATTGAACTTTTTGAAAATCCTATAATCTTCCCCGAACCCGAATCATTTAATGAACTTCTCGAAAACCCTATATGTAATCCCATCTTATCAATCCCTGATATTTAATCTCCTAAAACCAGTATCCCCATCCTCATCAACGGGTACATCAAAATCGCTACCATTATAATCAAAACGACCACGCAAAGGTATTCCCCTCAATGCCCTACGATTAGCTTCTTGTCCTATCCCTTCATCAGCAATACCATGACCAGGAAGGTCAAGTCCCGTTCCACCCTCTATTATGACCCTTCGATACCAATTAACATTTGACATATTGACAACTATACCAATTCCTACCAATCTCTCCGCATAAATTGCATCTACGCTATCCATATATAAATACGAAATCAATAATTCAACAGTATATCCAGCCATCGGATTAAGAGTCCACTCGAATTTCTGGCCTGGACCAACATACACCAAAAAATCTGTAACTGATTCTGTTAAACCAGTATATTTAGTCGAAAATCCCCGACCTCCGAAGAATTTTTTCCCATCAATCAATAAGTTCAACCATCCATCACCTTCGGTAAGCGATTGAGGCATTTTATCAAATACTATAAACTCCGTTGCCTTCAATATTCTCCCATGTAATACCACATCGCTTCTCTCCTCGGACTCGGCGACATCTCGTATCGGTACAACATCATCATCCCTGAACTCCAACTCCAAGAACTGTCTTCGCATCAATCATCTTCACCGTCCAAATCAGGCAATTCTACGCCCTCATATTTTTCGTTAATGCTATCTTCCAAACTCTTCTTTTTCTTGTCCAAATTAATACCCGCTGCCTCCATCCTACCCTTCAATCCACCCTTTATACCCAATCCCTTCACAATCTTATTTCCTATGTTCTTCTGGTTGATATAATACGTCAAATCATCCGTTTGGAAAATCATATCATTATCAATCAATTTATGAATAGTTGAATCGTGTAAATGCAAACCAACATCCTCTATACCAAAATGCTCCATCATCTCATTCCTGCTACACCCTGGATTATTCCCCACAAATCGTATACAGTCCATCTCCGAATAAGTCAAATCGCTATTGAATAACTCTGGCGGAAACTCCTTGTTCATTGTCTCCACGGATTGATTGAAAATCGTTTCCGCTTCCTTGATGTCCGATATATCAATCGTACTCCTTCCACCCAATTTCGCAAAGCTACGCACCAAGTTAATAAATTGAACTCGTTTTCTGTTGTCCACTTCACCCCTTACCACCAACACATTCTGATACTCCTCCTTCTCGCTCATATTGTCCATTGAACTTTCTATCGCATGAACAGCACCCCTTATATCAACATGCTTCCTTGATACATATTTGAAATATTCTCTGAAAAAATGCTGGAACATACCCAACCTTAATTTTTCCTCAGTCTCATCACCCGTCATACTCCCACTGAATAAATCTCGTTTCCTCTCCCGAATCCTTCTACCCCTATCATTACCATATACAGGATTAAACTTGTAATCGTGAAGCTGTTCGTCCCCATCCAATAATGATTCATCCATCGTTCTACTGTCCTTGTCCATATTATCATAAATAAGTTTAATCTTATTCTTAAAACCTGTCGTTAACTTCAATTTCGCAAATATTAACGTAAATCTTGAAATCAACTGCTTTCTGTGTTTCCGCCCAAACCCTTCCAACATTATCAACGGGTCATCCCCACGCTCAAAATGAGTAGGAGGATTCCCCATGAAAAACATATTTAAACAAGCCGGCCTCGAAACATCCTGCATCTGGCCTACACTACGATTTACCTCTCCATTGGCCATTGCAGACATAATTGCTCCCCACATACTCTCCGACCATGTCTGCATCTCACTGACAACCAACCTTGCTCCATGATATTTCTGTAATGTCCCTATCCCCAATTTCTTCAAATCATTTTTATCCATTGCACCAACAAGACTGGCTATCGTTGTATTGTATTTACCCTCTACCTTCCCAGTCCGGACTAACGGTCTTACTATGAAATCTGCCCAGTAATCCTTACCCTCACCAGGAGCAGATATAACACCAATATGAAGCATCTCCTGTCTACTCATCGGAGAAAGACAAAACAAAAATGTCGCCTTCCTAAAATACGGGTCAGCAATGAACTTGGTGAATAATTCCGTTGACATAATATCCATCGGTACTTTACCTGTATCCCGGCAAATATCCATAAATCCCGTAAAATTGTCATCAGTCATATATGTCGTTACCACATCTCTATCAAATTCCACACTATCAACGAAAAAATATAATTTCCTCACCCTGCCCGTTTGAATATTTCTAAACTGACCAGTAACTACAACCTTTACCCCCCTCTCAAAAGCCGTTTGAAGAATCCTTATGTGGTACTCAAAATCCTCATTATCCTTGCCAAATGGCAATAAACCCTCACTATCCCCATCCAATATCGCATTATGAATCAAACATGGTATATCATAAGTATCATGCACCGTACTGAATAAATAATAATTAGATTCCCTGCATATTATCTCATTAGGGTCTGATAATCCCGATATGGGGAACATCGGGAAACAATCCAGATTACCAACATTACCCTCGAATTGTATATCGCTATCTCGCCTCGCAATCATTGATTTTGCATCTTTGACCGTTCTAACCGGAGGTGGGAAACTATCAACTACATCCCGCACATATTTTGTCAGCTCGTCAATAGCTCCATCATCATCCATATTCGGAATTGGAATTATGAGCATCTCCAGTTAAAGTTTTTTATCGTCAAAAACATAGTCATTAATAAAGAAATAAAGTTCTCTGTTCATATTTTTTCCTACCACTACATTTCCAAACACCCCAGAAAGTGTGACCTTTGTATAACTCTCATAAGCATTCTGTAATACCTTAGCCAGAATTTCAAATTCTGCCTCCGATTTACCACAAGGTAATAAATCCGAACTATCACCCTCCAATATCATATTATGAAGAATACAAGGAATATGGAATTTCGGATTATCATCCATCATATCAACCAAATACATATTAGAATCTCGGCATATCATTTCATTGCTATCCGAAAGCCCCGATGTGAGAAACATCGGATGGACTTCCAATTTACCTATCTTACCCTCAAAAAATATCTTTTCACGCCTCGTCACCATCGTTAATGCATCTTTAACTGTATTCATAGTTCACCACCTTCCTACAAAATCTCACTCAACAAAAAAAAAATAAAAAAAAATTGGGTGAAAAACCACCCAATTATTCAGGCGTAAACATCTCGCCTCTAATTATCTTGTATTGCTTACCATCCGGTTGTACACGGACAAATCTCACCCATGCACCCTCGGTGGGGATATTGGGTATCGGAGTATAAACGATTTCTTTTGTTTCCTTGTTGAATCCAACTTGAATCTGGACATCGCCCTCTTTCGCAGCAAGACCACCCTTTCCAAGTCGAAGAACATCCCTGTTGAATGTTCTGAGTGTGTATCCACCCATCAAGAAGAAGTCACTCTTCGTATCGCCCTTTCCGACATAATCCAATGTATCCGATTCAACATTGAAAGCAATGAACTCCCCTGGTGAACCATCCTTCGATTTCTGCCCAAAAGCACTCACCAATTTACATTCATAAAGAACATCTTCGATGATTTTTAACTTCTCTCCACCTTCACCCTGTTTTCGGTTTTCTCTCCACTTCTCGTATTCATCATGCATTCTGCTCACAAAGGCATCTGCTGTTTCCCATTCCTCTGGAAACTCGGCCACAACTTCTCCGAAAATCTGTTTGTACCGCTTACCCTCATCCGAATCCACCTGTACAAACTGTACATTGATACCCTCTTCGGGTATCTTCGGGACCATCACATTCACAGGAGCATTGTTTTCCTTGTCCCAGTGAACCATAATTGGCTGGAATTTATCGTTGTTTTCCAAAGAACGCAATACCCTTCCCCTGAAATTCCTCAAGGAAATCCCAGATAAATAGAATGTATTATTTCCATCCTTGTTCTCAAAATCTTGTGTTACGGGAGACTCAACATCAAATCTGAAACCCATGAAATCCCCTTTGTCTGCATCTGTCTTTCCCCACGCATCCAAGATACGAATTCGGTACAGATTATTCAGCTCAATCGGAAATTTAATAGTTTCCACTTCGTAAGCCTTCTTCCGTTCATCAGCTTCCTCCCGCATACGACCCAGAAAATCGTTAACGGACTCTTTCGTGTTCATATTTTAATACCTCCAATATTGAAGTAGACAAGATAAGTAACTCGCCACACTTCTTAAAAAATCTTAATTACACATCTCACTTATATACTTTTTTATTGATTCAAATTACAGACATTTTAGAAAAATCTCCTATATATATTTTCTTGTGGGTAATTTGCCAAAAAACCCTGTATAATACATTATACAAAGTGTATAATTCGTTATATGGGGTTTTCACTTTTTCCTTGAAATAAATTGAGCAAACAAAACACTTTTAAACGCCCAATGGCATAAAGGTGGTAACGGTTTTTCGTCCCAAAAACCGTGGCAAAAACCCGCCCCGTAAACTTTTTACCTATATATCACTGATGTTGAGTAGGTCTTTTATTTTTTGTTTTTCTTTATTCTTTAACAATCCGAAAAGTTTTACTGTGGCTATATGATAATCTATCCATTTGATATGATGTTTTCTATGGCAGTTATAGCATAACACGATGCATCGGGATATCTCTTTTATTAAATCTTCTTTACTATGATTGAAAATTCCAATACCAGAAAATGAAAATGATTTTTCTCCGATGTGATGAAATACTAATTTATGTGGATTTGTATTATTACATTTATTACATCCCGAATCACTTTTAATTTTATTTATCCATTTGAGTCTTTTGATGCGCCATGTCCATTTGGGAGATTTTTTTGGAATGAGTGTATTATGACAATTTGCACAGATGATTGCACACTTATTAATTTCGTTTATGAGTGTGTTTATATTGTTTCCGTTGGTAAGTAATTTACTCACTAAATATTTTTTAGTGTTTAAATGATGAAAATCAAGGCATCTCCAATCGTTTTCGCCGCAAATGCATGGGTGCATTTCTTTGTATTTGATTGCAATCAATCTATTTCTTTCAGAACATATTTTTTTACATTGCTTTATTGCTTTTTTATTTCGTTTGAAATAAATTTTCGCTATTTCATTTTTTCTTTGCCGATATTTTGAGTCAGCCATTCTGGTTCTTGCCCAGTCTCTCTGATATATTCTGTTTCGTTCTATATCTTTGAAAGGTATAATATCACCGTCTTTTTTTCATTAGCTCGGATTTAGATATATCATTCATTTTCAATTTTAGATTCGTATATAAATTGATATCCTTCATACTTTTTTCATCACTCATTTCAACCTTTCCTTCAACGATAACCCTGACAACCTTCTCACCTGGCGACTGAATTAACCCGACTATTAAGACTAGTGTACCAATGATACCAAGAAATGAGAATACATAATACATTGCTTTCAAGACTTGGAAAACAGTTTCATTTTTTATCTCATCAACCGATTTGTTGGATTTGAATGATAATACCCTGAGTTCATCATGATAGGCAGAATCAACCAACGCAGATAGTAACCCAAAGGCAATGATGATAGCAAGTCCGTATCCTATAATTTTAGCTCTCATTATATCCTTCCTCATCTACTTCTTCGAATATAACACCCTTCGGAGGGTTTATCGGTTCAACAGTTACTCGTACCCAAGCATCTTTCGAGAGCCCAAGTTTCAACAATTCTTTCTTAAATATATGAAGGTATCCAGTACCTCCGTTGAATATCTTAATCTGCCTATCTGCCGTCATTTTTTTCATTTATTTCGCCTCATTATAAACATATCCGTCATCAGGAATAATATAAAATTCAACATCGTATACTCCTACTTACTTTCATATTAGTATCACTCCTATTATTCCGAGGAATGGAATTAGTATTATAATGTCCCGTACTTTCATGCCAGAAAAAAGTATCACGCCTATCACTCCTAAGAGAAGGATGAACCCAACTACATAGACAGGTTGAACATCACTCCCTATTAATTCGTCACGAACCAGAAAACCTATTGCTCCTATAACGAGTAGCAGTATTATGATAATGTCCCGTACCTTCATGTTAGCTCACCCATTTTCTCATCTTATCACATCCGAATCCTATATACCATTAGTCGTATATATAGTTATGCATAGTATATACAGATATTATCATATATACAGATATTGTCATAAATGGAGTTATGGTTGAACCCGAATTCATCGTCAAACTCACAAACGGTATAATCGGTTGGCGCTCCGATTCTTCATGCGATGAATGTGGAAGAGGTAGAGGTGAAGAAATAATGCCCTGCTTCTTCTATTTCAATAATCCCCACTCATGGCAAAGAGGAGCAAAACTTAATTTTACATCCAAGGAGATTTCCGAAAGCATATACGAAGAAGTAACAAGAGAATTACATTTTAGAGATTAATATGGAAGCTGTAATATCTCCCCATCTTCTACGGGTGTCACATACTTCATATTCTTATTATCTGCCGAATGTTTTAATAACTCTTCTGGTATCCAAACTAGACTCTTGTATCTTGGGTCAGAATAACCTTGGCAATCATAAAGCACAAATCTATTCCCATCCGTAATGATACATCCCCACAAATTTCTTTTATCTGAACCTTTACTAGAATGCGAATCCTTATAATATTTTTGTAAATCAGTAGGTATCGGTTCTTCCGTATATGCAATTTTATTGTATACTGGCTTACTTACTTTCTCTATTGGAACATCATAATATTTATGTATTTCCTTTAAAGGACCGAATTCATAGCTATTAATCTTCATGCAATCATAGCACAATACAACACTTACTTGACGGAGAACCAAACGGTCAAAATTATATTCCCTATTTGGACCAAGAGAAAACTGTTTTTTAGAGGTAATAAGCAAATCCAAAATATCCTTATTTTTGTTTCTGTCCTTCAAATTTTTACGAATTTTCGCCATATTAAAAGGACTTGCTCCGAAATTTAATTTTTTTATCTTGTACGGAAGACGTAAAGTCCCATCGCCATCTGAAACAATACCCTTACTTTCTTTATTATTTAAAAAAAGCGACTTTTCCAGTATCCAAACCATTCCCTTGTGCCTCGGGTCTGCGAAACCTTGTGTATCAACAACTACAAACCTATTCCCATCCGTAACAATACAACCCCATATACCCCTTTTACTATTATACTTGAGAGAAAATCCTTCAGCAGAAGAATCGACATTATTCCTATAAACAAAAAATCTAGGTGGTAATACTTCACTCGTAAACGCAATTTGATTATATATCTCCTTACTTACTTTCTCTATCGGAACATCATAATATTCAGTTATATCATTAATTGACGTAAATTTATATAAAGGAACTTCATGGCAATCATCACAATCTATCGTGAATATTTTAGGCAAAACCAATCTATCAAACACAACATCGCCAAGAACAAAAGTCTTTTTCTTCGTATCAAGCAAATCCAAAATATCCCTATTTTCTATTTTATCCATCAAACTTTTACGAATTTTCGCCATATTAAAAGGACTTGCTCCGAAATTCAATTTTTTTATCTTGTATGGAAGACACAATGTTTCCCCGTCTGAAACAATACCCCTAATTTCTTTATTACTAGAACGAAGTGACTCTTCTGGTATCCAAACAATGCCCTTGTGCCTCGGGTCTGTGTAACCTTGTGTATCAACAATTACGAACCTATTCCCATCCGTGACAATACAACCCCACATATGTCGTTTAGTATTTTTCGTGAGTGAAAGTCCTTCGGCAGTAAAAACATGCCCTTTCCTATACTTTAAAAATTCATCTGGCATCGGTTTTGTAGTATATGCAATTTCATCATATACTGATTCACTTACCTTCTCTATCGGAACATCAAAATAATCTATTAAACAATCAAAATACCCACAATCTTTTTGTTCATCAAATACTTTAAACTCGCCCTCAACCTCAACGCATCCATCACAAAATTTCGTAGTTATTTTAGACAAAACTGGAAGGTCAACCTCATATTCGTGATTTTTCCCGAGAGAAAAATGTTTCATATGTGTATCAAGTAAATCCAAAATATCTCTATTCATCAAATTTTTACGAATTTTCGCCATATTAAAAGGACTTGCACCGAAAATTAATTTTTTTTTTGGGTAGAAGAAATCATCTGATTCATAACTCGCAATGATTTATCCCGTGCCTTGTCATAAAATTCGTCATCTCCCTCAGCAATCTCACCGTCCACCGTTATCCACCAATGCCACCCGCCATCCTTGAATATAATATTATTATCTATCCCTCTTGAACCACCAGGTACCTTATCACCAGACCGAATCAATATACTACCCTTGATACCCAATCTCTTGAAATTATCCTTCGCATAACGCTCAATTATCTCTATCGTCTTGTCATCACTGTATCTAATTTCATACAAGACATAATTCGTTTTTGAACCCGAAGGTTTGAAAATAAGATAGAATTTATTTTTATTATATTTCGTTCCAGCACCGTATTTTTTCTCTATGACTTCCGTTGCCGATGCCTGCCACCCGCCAGAATCGTAATCCATAATTGGACTGCCCAAATCTCCCCTATTGTTTAATAATCTCGGATATTTACGCCTGTTATGATTCCACTCAAAAACCGCATCATCCTCACTCGTTGCCTCCACAGGACCATACCCAAAATATATCACATATGGAACAGTAATATTGTATTGCTTTACTTCGTCCTCTTCCCCATAACCACACTCTTTACATTCATCCATCCAATTCATCTCCCCGCCACATTCGGGACAAACACTATCACCGTCTGCACCATAACTCTCATTTACTGGCTCAATTGGAGAATTCAATTTCTCTATGTCTTTTATTACCCTGGATAATTCGAGCATCTTCCTCTCCAACATCTTGAAACGAGTAGAACCTATCTTTGCCTTTGTTATATCCGCATCCTTATACACGACATTATGACCAAAGTTCGCCCATGCCGTCTGCAATGGTGTCCGCAGTTGTATCTCAGCCGGCTTCCTGTTGTATTCTATGATATAATGTATAGAACGATAACCGTCTCCTCGCTTATTCGCAATATAATCGTCCTTCTCCAGAATCTTGAAATTCTTTTCAAGCCTGCGTCCTATCTCCCTTTCCTCTTCCAATGTCGAAACCGTAATACGAAGACCAACAAAATCCGTTATGTCCCCCAATGAATAATCTTTGAATTTATTCTTGCTCTGCAACTTACCAACAAGCGAATGTAATTTTTTACCCCTTCCTATGATTTCGGCATTTGGGAAGGACTTCTGAAGTTTCTTTCTTAACGGTTCGAGAATATTTGTCTTTTGTCCCAAAGTCTTCGGTACATGAGGTTCATCCCAGTACCTCAAATCCAGTTCATCCGGATTCTTTGCCCATTTATCAACATCCTCTGTAACCTTTTCCTTCGTCAACATATCCTTCGCAATAACCCGAGATGGTCGCTTATCCCGTTTTGCTCCCTCAATTTGAAGCATCCTCTCGGTTTCCCTATCTACCGCCATATATCGTTCATACCTCAGAGAGATATTTAAAATTTTCTAAATCTAACCCATTTTCTTTCGGAAAAAACGCCTTCGAGGTGGCATAGCTGAAATAAATTTTATATTCTCGTGTACCTTAAATGGACCACAGGTAGTATATACCGTACCCTTCGACCCCCATTTCTTCTGTAATTTTTGTTGTGATATAGCCAACTGACCATCACCCGATGAAGCACCATGAGATTCATGATATATACTCATATTAATAGCATAAGAAATATATCCATACTTGGTTACGGCAAGAGCATAATCGCATCCGTAACAATGCCATCCCGTGAATGTTTCTCCATCAAACTGCACTTTTTTAAATACCTCTCTCGGAACAATCAAAATCAATTCATCTAATGTCTGGACTGGAACATATTGACCCGGCATATTTTGGATGGACTGATTCACAACACTACCGAAAACACTCCCCCTGGATGTGACACCAGCACAACCAGCTACGCCAATTGGAAGATTCGATGATTCAAGAAGTTTATAAAGACGATTGAGCCAGTCCTTATCAGGGAATTTTATATCTTGATGCGCAAAAATGAAATATTCACCCTTTGCCTTGTCAGCAGCGAAATTCAATGCGGATGCGGCAGATTTAAACCTATTTTGCCTATTATCAATGAATATCGTTTCGAAATCTTGAAGAGTCTGTTCGCTGAGATTTGAGCAAAGAAGATTCAATATCTTATCGTGATTATTGAAAACCGATATTATACTGAACTTGAAATTTTCTATATCGGTGAATCTTTCCATGTTATTCCTCTCAATTAAGGTAATTATCTTCAAGATACTTCATGATACTACCTTCAATTTTTTCGAGTTCATATTGAGGTAGAGACTGATTGATAGTAGTTTTTACTATCACAAGGTCTTCTTCGTCAAGTCCTTTATCAAGGGCTTGTTTCTTCACTCTACCTCCAAGACCTCTCACTTTTCGTATGATATTTTCCATATTATCCCTCCTTGTTAAAATTTGGAGCATATTTAAGTTTTTTGTTTCTTTTCTCTAATTTGTTTGAGTTTTTGTTTTTGTAACTCAAGAATTCGTGCCTCTCTACCCTTTTTCTTTGGAGCTTTAGATTTCTTCGATGTCTTGGACTGCTTCGTTTTGAATGAATTTTCATTTACGGCATCTATGATTTCTTCCATCTTAAAAATTATAACAGCAAGTTGATGAGCAGTCGGAAGTTCATCAAATCCCTTCATATCTATTTTCTCAATTTTCTTCACTGAGTTTTTGTTTGCCATATGACCGATAAACATTTTGATTCTATTTACTACTTTGGTGTATTTTAAAAAAACGAAAGCTTTAAATATTCAATGAATATATCATCTTTTCATGAACGATATGATATGCCCTGAATGCGATTGTACGAGAATAATAAAAAATGTGGATAGGGCTGAATATTATTGCTCGGATTGTGGTGTTGTAGTTGAAGCTAATTGTATTGATTTTGAACATTCGGGTTATAGGATTTATGATGGAGATGACATTAAAAAGAAATCTCATGTTGGTCCGAAAAGTAGCCACATGCTACATGATAAAGGATTAACTACAATGATTTCCCCAGGGAATCGAGATGCGATGGGTAATGTATTGGCTTCTGGTCAAGCATATAGGTTGAGAAAATGGCACAGACGGATTAGGATATCAAATGCGATTGAGAGAAATTTGACATACGCTTTTTCTGAAATTGACAAAATATCAAGCAAATTATCGTTGGCCCGGGGAATACGGGAAAGTGCGTGTGCAATTTATCGCAGGGCAGTAAAGCTGAATTTGATACGAGGACGAAGTATTATTGCAGTAGTATCAGGTTCGATTTATGCAGCATGTCGTGAACATAATGTTCCAAGAACTCTGGATGAGATAGCCAGGCACACGATGATAAGCAAAAAAGATATAGGTCGCGTATTTCGATATATATCACAATGCATGAATCTGAATTATGGTCCTTCTACTGCTACAAATTATATTTACAGGTTTTGTACTGAACTTCACTTGATGGATAATACAAGAAACCTGGCTAGAGGAATACTGAAGAAATGCGAAGAGGAACGTTTAATAAAAGGTGGACCTCTTGGTATGACGGCAGCAGCAATATATATATCATGCCAGATAAATAACGACAAGAAAACACAGAAAGAAATTTCGCAAGTTGCATCTGTTACCGAAGTCACAATCCGGAATAGATATAGAGACATAGAAAGTCTTGGAATCAACAAGAAAATGACCTACGAAGAAGCACTGACATTGGTGGGAGAAGATGAGTGATTATAGCGATGATTTGGGTTATTTACAGTTACGGGTAATAGATGTATATAAGGATAAAGAATTGCGTAATGTCGTCAAACGTCTTTTTAGGAATTGGACATTACAATCTAAAATATGGCCTGGTAAAGAATCCTATGACATGAAACCGAAAAAGGTCAGAATGACATTGGATTATCCTTTGAACAAACCTTGGACAAAAATAGTAACAATCAATGATATAGGAGATATTTTGATTGAGGCCGCAGATTTTTACGGCGAGATTTATGCGGTAGATACGTTATTTGGTGGAAATAAACGGATTTGTGATGTCAATGAAGATTCACAAATGGTCAATAAGATAACTGGACCGCAAGTTTGGGGTCATGTGATGGGAGATTTGAATTTTGAAGCGATTCATTTCAGAAAGGCGGGTAAGAGGCAAATAAAAGATTTCGCTGGTACTGTATCATTTGCCATTGGTAGCTAAATATATTTTTTTTGAAATACTCCATCCAGCCAGAAATACCGCCAATCCTAAAATCAGAAATATTGTATATTCCGATGGAATTAACCCGTCTATTGAATCTGCCAATAATGCTATCCCAGTACATCCGATAATCGTTCCAATCACAACGCACAATGTTGTTCTCTTGCCATCCAACCCTATTGCCCTACCAAATATCACTCCACCTATGCCGCCACTTCCACGGGAAGGAAACGCAACAAATAAAATCGTTAACATGAATGCCAACTTCCTCATCCATTTCTTCTTTTTGAAATATTCCCTGTTCTTGTTCTCAAATCCTTTCATCCATTTACCCAAATATGGTATATCCATCATTAATTCCATATTATACTGTAAAAATACTGCGGAAACAATGTCTATCTGAGCAATGAGAAGACCTACCAAAAAAGGATTTAAATCATAATGCATTACTCCCAATGGAATTACCGTTTCCTTCCCAGCCGGTGGAATAAAGTATAATCCCATAACTTTCATCGCATGAACAAAAATACCATTTCTCAAGCAAAATATCAGCGTTAATATAATCAAAAACTCCGCTACTATCGGCAATATGACAAAAAACCTCCTCTGCCCACCTTTCATTCATCTCACATCAATTTGAATATTATTTATTATTTTCGTTATCCTCTTCGTTATCCTCTTCCTCATAAATTATGACTTTTGCCTTTCGCCCTTTATAATTACTGCAATATATACGCCCGTCATTTGAAATTATAGTCTTAAACGATGCGTCCACATTATTATCAATATTTATATCAATGGACTTATTAACTCGCTTTGATACGCTTGATATCTCGTTGCGAACAATGACCATGTATTTATCGCCTTTTGCCTTTCTCTCCTCGCTAAACATCAACTTGAAATTTTCAAGCATATCCCTTCGAAAGTCCAATCTCTTGCCCTCCCTCTCATAAAAAATAGTTACAAGAGCCATACGATGCAAGAAATCTACAAAATCCAAATTATCTCCCGCTCCCTCTACCATCGCCTCCAACTCTTCCTTGACCTCGTCCATCCTTTCAATTATATCCATTACCACCTATATCTCACTGTTGGTATTTAATACTTGTTGTTTCAAAACCTTATTTGAACCCAAATTGGGAATTTTAAGCCATATCTCGCCAATTTCTGTTAATCATCGCTCGCTCATGTGTATGACCGGCGAGTTCCACCTTCGGGAATTCTTCCTCATCACAATACAAATCATATAAGTCTAAGACCGCATCCCCATCTTCCTCCTCCAACACGAATTTGAATACTCTCCATTTTACAACATAAAAATTATTTTTATATTTCACCTTATCATTCTCAAACATCTCTTCCAATTCAGGTCTAAAATCCTCCCCCTCTTTGACCATAGGCATAACCATTCCCGTTCCCCTATCCATAGCAACAACACGAGGACCACTCGCAGAAGTGTCAACAATACCAATACCACCAATACTACCATTTATCCATTGGGCTCCTGTCGCACCATTTATTGGTATACTGAAATTCCCACCAACACCCGTCAACTCCCCAACATCTTTAACCTCAGTACTGCCGCTTTCATACACATACCTAACATATAATTTAACACACCTAGTCTCTAACTTCCTTCCATATAACATCGGTTTTGGATAATCAATAGGGATTATGTTTCTCTCGCCACTATTCTTTGGGGGTTTTTGCCCTTTCGTTTCCGATATATGATACCACCCATCAAATCCCTTCTTAATATTAGTCCCACAATGTATGCATCTATTGTAATTGGTAATTGATGTAGTACGAGGCTCCGCAATCATCCCCACATTCTTTCTTACCTTGGCTGATGAAATCTCAACTGATGGAACAGCAGGACAAATTTTATTCATTGGATATATTTCCCCACACATAGTATATACCCCATCTTCGTGATGCCAATTATGACCAGGTCCAGTATCCCAATCACTTCTCGAAAGAAATATTGCATTACCGCAATTCAAGCATATGTCCTGCGCTATTGCTTTCGTTATCGTTTTTGGCATTTCTATTCACCTTATCATCCAGCTTTATTCTTTCACCAATATTTTTCACCTATATTCTTTGGAATGTTTCCGAAAAATCATCTGGAGACCATGCACTCGTATGCCTACTATTAAGCATCTTGATGCTTATCCATTCATCCGATACATCCTTTATTTCAAACAGATATTTATCATCTGCCCAGATTTGTCCTCTCTTTGGTTTCATTTCTACTACTTCCTGAAATTCAATTTTCTGAAGGTTATTCCTTCGCCCTCATCGTCTTCCGCTATATTCAACTTTCCCATCTCAAAATCTATATTGTTTACATCTGCCAACTTTGCCCAGAACCTCGGTTTTCTTTTGGTCTTGAAGAAATCCTTTGCATTAATCCATACAAACGTCAAGGACGCAAATGCATCATATCCCTTACCCTTTCGGATGTAAACCCTATCTACCCTCAACTGAGCACCCTCTGGAAGCACAACCTTGATGAACTTGTCACTCTGCATGTAATTCCATGCATAGCTCCCGATGCTGTCGGAATTTTCCAACTTATCCTGAATCTTTCTTTTGTATTCATCATCAAGAATGAGCAACTTGAACATCCCATCATTCCTTCGCTCTGGGAATAATTTGAAAGGCCACTCGCCAATGAGCGTAAATATTTCACCAATGTTCGGAACATACATCTTAGTCATTTTCTTTAGCCTCGTAACATTTCTGGAAAAATATCTCGTGAACATTCACAGCATTCCTTCTCACTATCCTTCCCCTCTTTTTTCGATGCCCACCTATGTTTGAACTCCGAGTAATCCCCTGCTCTAATTGTTAATTTTAAAACTGCTGAATCTATACCATCAATAGTTATTGCGCCACCTTCGATGATACGGTCCATCTCATCAGTATTCAATGCAAAATGCGTTGGCGATTTCGTATCATGACATTTGGAAATAGTACTTTTTCTTATCCTTTCCGCGCACCCATTGCACAAATACCTCTCATCGGTATTCAAAAGTTTGTGGCAATCAGCACAATATTTTTTCTTTTCTGCCCTGAATTGCTCAATTCCAAAAAGTAAACCAAATATGCAGACCCCCGTTAATACCGGAAACAATATAATTGCCCACCATGCACTCTCAGTTTCATATATAGGTTCAAACGTAACCACATTGAAATGAGCAGTCCCACTCGGGACTCCACCAACATCAAAATACACCGTAAAATTTTCACCTATCTTCTCCTTTCCATCATATGTAACTTTATAAACATAAACAGTACCATTGACACCTTCCTCAAAAGCGTCATTTATCTCCGTTTTGTTCACATCCAGCATATTCACGCCTATCTGGTCTTTCGTTAAATACCAATCATCACCCTTGATTATAAATGACGATATGAATGCTACCATAATCAAAAACGATAGTGCAATCAATAATACCCATTTATTCATCATTTTCACCCTCCTTAAATGGGCATGATTTGAAATCATATGCCTCATTTGTTTCAGCACATATCGTACCCTGTGACAATGGGCATTTATCGCATGAGTAAATATTACAGACAAAAGAAGTCATGAATCCCTTTTTATATTTTGGAACATGCCCACCATCTATATCGCCATGCAAAACTTTACAATCATCACACATGATTCTAAGAGGCGACATTATGTTCCCCTTATTCTTCTTCTCGGCAACATCCAAAACTGCAAGACACTTGCAACAATGCATCGGTTTATCCTTTCCTAATATATAATTTTCCCGATTTGGGTACTTCTTTTCCCTACATTTATCGCATACAATTCCACGCGCAAATCGGTTCTCCGGATTCTCCTTCTCGTAATCCTTTAAAATAGATACGCAATCAAAACAACAATTGTCAGATAACCCCTCTTTCTCCAATTTATTCCAATCATCCTTCATTTCCGTTGAAAAATTTTTAAGTCTCTCTGCCTTGATACATTCTGAACCCCAAATCATGGAACCGTAACAACAGCCCATCACAACCAATATTGCTGGAATCATCCACCACTTCTGCTCGTTATCGTAAATGAGTTTCGCTGGAATTTCACCCGTAGTATTATCTACCTTCTCCCTATCTAAAACCGTTCCATTCACATAGGATTCATCCATATCCACACCGATATATTTCTCCTCGGTGAACCAATCACTGCCAAAAAATACGACAAGCATAAACGATATAAAAATCAAAAATGCCATCGCAAATAATATCTTTGCTTTTCTGTTTTTCATTTTACTGCCCCCTATCAATTATCTTCTGTTCAAGGTCGTTCAATAATCTCAGCATATTGGTGTATTCCGAATATGATTTCTGTTTCGGAGAAATACCATTTGCGTAACTTTTTATTGATGAAATTCTGTCCAATAAATCCTTGACACCAATGTCCTCTACGACCATATTCTTGATTCTCGCAAACTGCCGCTTGAAAGCATCCCCAATAATCGTTATATGGGCATTATACCGCATCTCGCATTCCTCATATGTCCCATACATTATCCCATTGAGTTGCCTTGTAATATTTGAAAATGCATAAATACCATTTATCTTACAATATTCTATATCGTTGCTCTGGGGAATCTCGTATTTCATACCCAAAGTTTTTGAATTACCTGTATGATGAGGGATGCCCGAAAACCCGTATTCTCCAGCAACTCCCATGAACATTTTTACTGCATTGGGTTTATAAGCATAAAGTGCCTTTTTGAAATCTGCCAAGCCAACTAACCTGAACGGTATGATAAACTCGTTATCAGAATCAGGTAACTCCACTATCTCAAAATCCAATGATACTTCCTTTTCTGTCGTATCGTGTACTGGAGATAATTTCGCTACAAATCTCCGCCAGTCGAATTCATCGTCCAGTGTGGCATATTCACCATCTTCATTACAGCACAACTTCCGTTTGGCACGATGCTCCGCAAGAGATACCTTTTTCCCATCCGCATCCACATAATGCGATAGGATACAATTTTTTTCTATTCTGTATATTCGTTCTGGTCTTTTGGAAAATACAATGGCCTCATCCGAAGCTGGTATCAATGTTCCATCAACACCAATATCTCCGCCATACGGACTGTTATTTAGCACATAACTTTCCTTTATCTTCTTTATAATTATCATTATTTCACCTTTCACCTTTTCGCCAAACACCGTTGGCATGTAACCTCTTCAAAATTATTGCTTGAGTTTTTAGGTGGTGCAACACTTCCGCATAGCATCACCTTCAAATCACCCTTTTGATGGACTTGAATCCAATTATAATGAACACTCTTTTTGGACTTTTCAATTATTTTCACCATCCATTCAATCAATTTCCAGTCATCGTCATCTGATTTTGATACGCAATATAACTCCCCGTCTATCACAACATCCATACCCATAACCTCATCATCCTCCGAAAGACCGCATGGACGAAGTTCTATATTTGCCGAATAAATTTTATCCTTTATTTCCATTTTTTTCACCCTAAAGTAAAGAGAATATAATCAACAACGAATATCGCAGCAATTATTACCCAACCACAAGCAACTATATAGAATCCTTCTGCCGGACTTTCATCATTACCAAGTACGAATGCCAAAATAATTGATACCACAATCGCTATTATCACCCAAACATTCATTTTACCACCCTCGTTATGGTTATTGAAACCTTGTATTCCGTAACTTTCTCGTCCCATTCTTTCTCAAACTCTTGACTTGATGTAGCAAAGTTTGTCTCAACCTCATCTATGATTTCATCCGCAATACCCTCAATATTATCCCCAACAAAGATGGCAATATTCCTTATCGCTATATCGTTAACCAAGTCACCATCCCCGTTCCTTTCGCAAGTTATACTGATGTTGTCTTTCCTCGTCACTCTGCTCATACCACGGCTTGTTTTTTTGCTCATTCCTTTTACAGTGGGATATTGTCGCTCCATTTGTACCATCGGAAGCCGTAGTATGTTCACAATCGGAACATAATGGAAACCCGCACACAAAAAAAAATGTTTCATCGCATTCACGAGTTGCCTGAACACCGCATGATGCACACTTTTTTCCAAAATGCTCTTCACAGAAATCCGTGCCAAGAACGGTAGCTTTACAACACCGACCCGCCCAAGCCTTATCAAATATGCATTCTCCCATTGTCTTCTCTCCTTGTTCACCTTATGCCGCCTTTAAATGGCCTTTTCAATTTCCATTATCTTTTCCATCAACTTAGTGCAATCATCGCATAGCTCTACTATCTCTTTATCTGAAAGACATTCTTTATTACTTAGTTTTTCTATCCTTGCCTCTTGCCTTATGCACAACTCTTTTCTATCCACATTATCACTCCATAAGTTATTATTTTCTCATCTTAAACCTATATCCCTCTGGGAGTATTTATAGTTTATGGTTGAATTTGGCAAAAAAAGAGAGAATCATGGTTTTCCAAGATAAATAGTTCTACGCCCCGCAATATAATCCTCAATCATCTTGCTGTATTCGCCCCAATGCTGTTTATATGATGCACGTACCTGGTCCTCTGGGAACTCACTCGGCATTCTTTCAATATGTTCACATGCCGAACCCTCCGATACCTTTATCATATAATTCTTCAATCCCATTATCTTAATTCGTTCACTCGGTTCCAATCCAGCAAACCGAGCAATCGCACTGCTATCGTAAAATTTACCCAATCTATTCCAAACCATAGGACTGTATAACGCAACGCCAGGAATCCCGATTACCTCCCATGCATCCTGCTTCGGAAGTTTGGTAACTGTCGCCTTGCCCATCGACTGAATTTTAGGACGACCATTCGGATTTTTATATCGCCAATCCTTGAACCGGTGTCCTACCTGACCTGCATTCGGCAAATAATTGAAAGCTTCCAACAGCTCATTCAACCAACCCTTCTTCGTGAAAATAAAATCATTTGCTCCCCTGAAAATATATTCTCTCGGTCTTCTCAATTTCAATCCCTGATTGTATGCCTTACCTATGTTCATATTTCTACCCGTATTTATCAAAATCATTTTCGGGTCTTTCAATGTTTTCAAGTATTGTAATGTATCATTATTTGAGCCATTATTTATGACCGCAATTCTTACCGAATGAGGCGAAAAATCCGTTGCCAATAACGGTGGCAAAGTTTTCTTGGTATAAGGTAGTCTGTTATGCAGCAAATATAACATCAAAACTTTTTGACCCGTAGGTTTCGGTGATGCGACTGGAAGCTTTTTGGAGCCTGGGCATGAACCAGCAATTCCAACATGTCTCCTACGGAAAGAACTCATCTTTTCCATCAACTCTATTTCTCTATTCATATTCAACCCCATTTAACCGAATCGTTTTCTCTGTTGTTCGCAAATGGCTTATGCCGGCGATTAGTACTTAAAGTATTCCTTCCATGCAAGGATGGAGGTCTCGTAATTTCTACTACTGGCTTCTTCATAAGCATATATCCCAATTCCACCATTGGATTCAAAAGAAATTGATACTTCTCCTCAAATTTTTTCGGTTTCCGAAAAGGGTATACCAAATATTTCGCCCTTCCCATTTCACTCCTCGCCTCCTCCTCCCTGAAAACATTTATTCTCTTTGAATATACCTCAGTTCTTTCCAAAGGCATTTCAAGAAAACTACCTAATCTCTCCAACTCATTTTCCTGCCCCAAAATATAATCCTCATATTTCACCCTCAAAAAATTCTTCGGTTTTTCCGTAGCCCTGACAAGTTTATACTGATAGAGCCAACTTATCGCCCTGTCCAATCTCTCCATCCCACTTCCTGTGCCTGAAATTTTCCATCGCACAAGGTCATCCGTGATATGCGGATTCAAAATACAATCAAAAGGATTTCTAACCCAATATATGTAATGGAAATCTGGGAACAGTTTAACAAGCCAAGGGAAAATCAAAGTATTTTCTGGTAACTTCCAACCCCTAACCTCGTTTTTACTATCCAATACATCCTCAAGATATTCATAAATCAATTCTTTTGCCTTATCCGGAACAGGTTCGTTCATTACCCTGTCAAAATCCCAATTCTCAAAATCCTCATTTCCTACCATATCCCCAAATATTTCAGCGGCCTCATAAATCAACTGCCAATCTCCCTTATCGCCCGATTCGTTAATCTCATCACCCATAAATGCCCCGTTTTCCGACAACAAAACAGATGGAATTCTCGTACCTGAATGCCCTCTTCCTATGATACATACTGTCTTAACCACTTACTCACCTTAATCCAGCCATACCACAAATCATATTTATGTATTGCTCACTCGAAATTAAAACTTGCCGTTCTCCATCCACTCTTTCCACTGATGCACCTTGTAATGTACGTTCTTCTCTTTGATAAATATGTCTCTATCAAATATATCAAAATGCTGAATCATAATGTTTCTAATTTCATCTCCCATCCAAATTATGTCAAAACACGGTTCCGCTACCCTATCAAAGAAATCATCATACTTCAATCCCTTGTATTTTTTCCAAGGATTATTTACCTCCTCAACGAAAGGTGATAATCCTGGGAACTTGCCGTTATACCTCGGTAAACCTACCAATTCATGTCCATCTTTAACTATGCAATCGGCAAAAATACTATACCACCAACATTTAGCACATTTGCCACAAGGATTTCCGAACATACACGACTGCTGATATTTAAGATATTTTTCATACCTCTCCATCATAAGTTTCTGCACGCCATATGTAAATATGGGCGTTGTTGGACTGCTAATTACAATATTACACGCCTCTGATAAATCTCGCAAGTAGAAAATAGATGCACTAGGTACTATAATATAATCGTCAGCATTTGACATATTGAAAGAACATTCATTTGCAATCGACACATATCTTGTATCAAAATGATATGCCAAAGGCAATGCAAAAGCAAACCAAGGAATTACCTTAAAATTAAATGTACGCATGAAATCCGTATCTACCAAACTATAATCCACGCCAACCTCTTTACAAAACTCACCCATCAATTTTATTCTTCTATCCCATGCATTAATTGTCTTATATTGATTTCCTACCGTTACCGAATGAACATCCATGCCTATTTCATCAATCATTAATATTTGGCAACAGCCATCCTTCCCCATACCATTTAAACAAACAACTGACCCAGCACCTAATGTATCTGCCATCTCATACCCATCAGATTCAATTGAGCCATGTTCATCCTTGCATCTCTTATAACGATTAATCCTGTGATTCCTATGAATGCAATCGTTCAAAACAGTCTCTTCATCCTTCACCAAATACGGTACAGAAATAATTGTATCATTCCACGACAAAATTTCACTCGTTATTATCCCGAACATGAAATATTTTATATGTTCAGGAACATTATCCAAATTCACATATTCAGGATACAATATATAAAAAGAATTCTTCTTCGAGAAGTCTAACTTTCCATCCCATTCATAAACCAATCTATTCCCATCCGTTGTACACTTCACCTTCATCATAAACACACTCCAGCACAACACAATCTCTGACATGGCGATGGAAGCCCTTTTGATTCTATATATTTAATTATATTATCCAAATCCAATGAATTTGTTAAACCGTGGATACCTTCAGATGGCATACCCAAATCTTTGGCAGTAAACCAACACCTTTCTGGCATTATAAACCTTCCATCGCTCGCTATACTGCACCTATTACCACTTGCCATATCCTCTAATACCATACATTTCTTCCTGAAAAAATTGCAAGGCACGATTCCATACCATTTTTTCAACTGATGCTTATCTAATCTGGGATAAAATTTTCCATTGCCGATTTTATTAATTTGAGCATACAGTTCATCAACATCTATATCCAAAATATCATAACCATTATTTGATGGTTTACATTCAAAATCCACACAGCAATCAGGATGAATATAATTATAATGATTGAATAATACCTTTACGCCATATTTCCCAAAAAATCTATGGACATCGTACATCTCACTGACATTATCTGGCGTAATCGCAAAACTTATCCCAACCCTTTTGCCCAACTCTTTTAATTTCAATACTCCCTCGAATGCCCTATGAAAACTTCCCGATACACCCCTAATCTTATCATGTGTATCCTTCAACCCATCTATACTAACCATCACACTATTACAATATTTATTGATAGCATCAATATATCTATGCATCATAAATCCATTTGTCGTCAATTTTATATTCCGGCCATCATGTATTTTTTCAAGCAACAAATCAAATTTGTCATACAATAACGGTTCAACACCCAAAATATGTATATGAGATACTTTCAATGCCTCCATAATCATTGCCCATTCATCAGGATTCAATTCCTTTGAACTATTCCAATTTCTCATCAACCCAGACGCAGATTCATTCTTCTGACCTACATCACACATTTTGCATCGCATATTGCATCTATTCGTAATAGCCAAACTCGCAAACATCAAATCACCAACTGGCTCAATGCCCAAACTGACATTGCCCTAGCCCTGAAATTCTCTTTCGGATTTCTGATTATCTTCAATGTAATATCTTTCGCCATACCCGATAAATTCGCATCTATCCCGTCAAATGCTACCATTACCCACGGTGGATTCCAATTCACATTTCCAGCAGATATTATTTTATTTTTATTATATATTCTCAATAAATTCAATGATTTATTAACCATATCGTATGTTTTTATACCATATCCCAATTCAATATTTCGTAGCACATGAATTATCATCGCCAAGTGCATACTATCCTCAACCCTTGTCTTATTGCCGCAATGGTAATATTCCCAATTCCCATCCTTTTGATACTGACGCATTACCGATATCAAATCCTTTGCATCGTCATATCTTCCAGCCATACCATATATCATCGCTGCCAACGGAGTGACATTAGGAACAATATAATTCGTCTCCGTGTTACAATACCTCATCATCCCATTCTCATATCTTCCTATGCTATCCAGATACCCCACTATTTCATCAATGATATCGTCATCCCCAATCAAATTGAAAAATTCAGCACACACATATAATGTATATACATAAATATCATCAACAGGTATGACAACTCCTTTTATTGATTGTATACCACCCAATTTTCCCAAATTCTTTTTCAAAAAATCAATATAGAATGAAACATCCATACCCGATAAAAATCTCGCACATCCCAAAAAAGCATATCCATCGGCACTTACTCTCTCAAAATATCTATTGGATTCTGGAAACTTTATCTTTGAAATATAATTCATTTCATAAACCCCATGAATACAAAAATTCTTGAATCATGTCCTACATCAATCACATATCCCTTTCTGATGTCAATCAATTCATCATATCTTCTTCTTACCAATCTCATATTATCAAAAAAACGAACATGCCCCGAACTATCAAAATTTGGAACTGTCGCTATGATTTTCTTGCCAGTTCCAATGTATCTCAATATATCCAAATCTCCCGATATATGTTCCAATACCTCGCAAAAAACAGCAACATTATAATCAAAATCATAAATTTTCTCGTCATACAAATTTCCAGTCACGAACTTATCTTCATGACCAATATTCATTTGCTTCGCCATTGTAATACCTTTGTTGCTAAAATCTATTCCCCGTGTGAATTTATATCCCCCTGAAATACATAACTTCGCAAATTGTCCCGTACCACATCCGAAATCAGCTATTTTTTCGCCCTTCAATATGTATGATAATATACACTTCCACACATCAGCATAAACACTTTCATCCGGATGACATGCATATATTTCATATTTTTTAAATCCGAATACTTTATCGTAATAAATGGCATCCCTTTCCTTGGCTGGGATTGGTTCATCCTTTTCAACTGCATCCAATCCTTCTACCATATCCATTTATAATCCCTCGGAACAAACTTATGGAAGAATTCTATATCGTTCTCGCTGAAAACTTCTTTCCATGAACCAATTACGCCCTTATTCGGACTCCATCCTACAAGATAATCTATCTTATCCAATTTCTCCGATACACGCTTCAATCCAAAATAATCTTTAATTCCTTTCAATGTTTTAACTGGATTCGTGACCATATTTTCAAACCGCACATAACAAATACCATCTCGCCCCTTTTTACCATACCAATTATTCACATGTGCTTTCCAATGTTGAACCGGATTCATCCTCGGTTTCCCCCTCAATTTCCCGCCTGGATTCCCCAGCCAATCTATCTTCTTCCTTAAAAAATACTCAAACGAAATATCCTGGTCATCTGGTGACAACATCCATTTGGTTCGCCACAGAGATAACACTACATCCCTGCCATCACGGATAACATAAATTGGATTATTCCTTACCTTTACTGGTCTGAACCTATGACCCCCGAAAATTTTAGAATGCATATTTCTATCCACCCTTTTCTTCCGAGTATGATATAATCCAGTACTATTCGTCCTGTGCTTCCAATGGCCAATTACACCAGCATTCCCACTCAAATTCATACCAGCATAGAAATTTTTATACAATGTAGCCAATATGAAATTCGAACCAGACCGCGGGTGAGAATACAAGTATACCAATTCGTTTTTCATATCTCAAATCCCCTCAATAATATCAATATATCTCCTGGCAATCGTCCTCGGTGAATGAGCTTTCATATAATATTGTCTACTTTTCTTGCCTATCTTCTTTCTATACTTGGCATCAACAATCAATTTCTCCAAATCTTTGAAAAGAGTTTTCGGACTCGTTTGAACAGCAGCACAAGCCATCCCCGAAAAATCCTTGTACGCCTTTCTGAACTTGGCATTCAGTTCTACCAATACTGGCACACCCAATGCAAATCCTTCAATAGCATTGTTACCATACGCATACCTTACACTCTTGGCACCCTTGATATACATACTGTTCGATACTCCGAACTGGTCAAACACTATGTCTGCCTCTTTCTTCAATCGCAGACATTCCATCCTCGGTTTATTCATAATTAATTTATATTCCACATTGCTGTATTCCTTCGACAAACGTTTGACCGTTTGGGTAAATAGCTTCGTACCCTTTATCTCCGGACTCGTGGGGGAATGGACAATTAATATTTTATCATCCTTTTTTACTGGCTTCTCACCGAACAAACTCACATCGAATACATTAGGCAAGAATACCCCATTTCCCTTATCAATCAATCCCAATAAATCTGGTGTAGATACAATGCAGTGATATCCATTCTTCTTACACCACCCATAATAGTCCCTATGGTTCTTCCTGAACCATTCACCCCTGAAATGGCGTATAACCTTCTTCCCCTTCATGAAAGGTGCGAAATTCAAAAATGGTGGATAATAGTGTCTCTCATCACCTATGTTGAAATGAAAGACATCGGCCTTCTTCGCAAAATTCTTAACAGCCGCAATCAATTTCGGATTGTTTTTATCAAACAACATATGACATCCTACATCAACATAGGTTCTCTTGGCCATTACCAACATACAGTCATGGTTAGTATATGTTCGTATCGCTTTTCTCAACTGGTGAAGTACTCCACCTGTGTCCTGATTACATACCATCAAAATCTTCATTAATCACACCTCTTCTTAATAATTTCCTTTATATTACTCACATCTTCACTCTGTCTTATTTTTTGTATGTCACCCTTATTTAAAATCTTCTTATATGAATCATCTATAAAAATACTACGGTAATACGATATATAATCATCATAGATATGTTTTTTTATATTCTTCTTGCTACCTATCATAGACTTTGTTCCCATGTTTCCACCGATATTCATATGATGCTTATTATTCCAGAATTCTTTCATATTCTGTTTATACGGAAAATTCGCCCATCGGCAAATATCCCCAATCACACCATCTGGATTTTTTGCCAAATGCCGATACAATACTATTTTCCCATCGTAATCATCTACAATATTCAATAATCTCGGTATTATCTCACAAAATGTTTCAATTCCCTTATCAACCGTTTTATTATGTTTAACACAACTCGCAACATATCTAACTGGTCCCTTATATAATAAAACTGGTTTTATATCATACATCTCAAAAATTCCACAGCCAATCAATTGATGATACCACCACGGCAACTTCGAAGAATCTACCATATAATTATATCCATATTTCTTTGATATACTATTATAATATTCACCGATTTTGACTTCTTCCTGATGCAAATAAAATAACTTATGACCCTTCACTCTACCCAGCGAAATTCTAGATATCTCACCCAAAGATAGTGTATCTGCGTGATTACCAATCATCAAATTTAACATGGTCGAACCACAGAAATTCGTTCCCATAACCCAAATTACCTTACACATGCATTATATCCCCCATCCATCTATCCAAGTCCACTACTTCATATCCCGTCCTATCCAATGTTTTTAAAACACCATCAAACACTTCTTCAAATATATCTCCCACATTACCCCATCCAATATGAGTATTAATTACTGCATCATATCCCCCCGCCAATTCAATATCCATCGGCAACTGGTCGAATGAACCATTTCTATGCCAAAATCTACGAAAACATGGTATACCGTCCAATTCAAATAATCCAATTCTTTTGAAATCCTCGGCATGGATGAAATGTCTATAACTCATCGCCCTGCTATATTTTTTAATGCCCTCAATCAATGACTGAGATTTACCCTTCATAAATTTCCAATGGTCAACCACATGATTTGCCGTATTCCTAATCGGAATAAATTGTTCATCCCTCACTAACCCATGAAATGAAAATATTGGATTTTTCATTCCACTCATTATCTCTAGAACCCTTTCTTCATTATCCACTGCCATAGACCCACTCACATGTATTGTCCGTATACTCCTATTATCTACTAAATCTTTCACATATGGGTCATCATATACAAATGGTTGGCACGAATTTCTTCTTGACCATCGCTCCTCATATCTATTACAACCATTATCGCATGAAAATAATCGTACTGGGAAAAAACTCCAATCTATCGGAATTCCGACCTCATCAAATCTATCGCTATATCTTTGAAAATCTCTGACATCCAAACAATCGCAATCACTTGTAATCGCAATCATGATTTCTCCATCCTCATTTTGACACACTCTTCAAAAATTCATAAAGTTTTTTACCCATTTTTATATTCGAGAATTTTTCAATATCAACCTTTGAAAGTTCTTCCTTATAATAATCATACCTATTCAAAACATCATTTAACTTTTCAGTTAAACTTCTCACATCGTTATCCGTAGAAAATATATCCGTTCTATCCCCAAGTATATCTACATTGCCGACATTTTTTGATACTATCGGAATACAGCCATTACCTATCGCCTCTACTATCCGATTTGAAACCAAAATATCCCTTTCACATAAATTTCCAGCCCTCGCAAAAAGTTCCGGTTGACCGTACAACGCAAATGCAGTCAAACATTTCGAATAATACGAATAAATATTATTTATGCCAGCATTCACAAGTTTTATCTTCTTGTTGCCCCACCTAATCTTTCTAATTTTTCCAAAGGCTTCTTTATTTTTAGGATACGATTTTCCTATGACGGCACTACTCCCGCTATTCGCAATGGCTTGAACCAAATTCGGTGTGAAATGAGTATAGGTAATAGCATCAAAAGCACAAGAATCGTATATTCTCTTGTTCTTTGACCACTTTTTCGCTACCACCTCATCGTATGATGGATTGATAATTGTATTTGGTCTTATATGTTTAGCACCAAGCTCTTTCAACCACAACAGCGAATATTTGTGATAAGTCTCGCCTACTACCACAAAATAATCAACAAATCGATATACCGAAAAATCCTTTCTCCGTATCTTTGGGAAATATGGATTCAAATATAATTCCAAACATATCTTCTTTCTCGGGAAATGCTTCCGAATTTCACCAATCAAGTGATGCCCTCTAACATATATGACATCTATTCCCTTTGACTTTTCAATCCTTTTCAGAATAGTAACATAATCCCCAATTGCTATATTTACTCCCTTGACAACCCTCGGTTTTCCATTCGGAAATATAATCGTTACATCTGCGCCAGCCATCTTTAGACCTTTCATCAACTGTATTCCGCGTACCACAGAACCTTGGGGTACATTATATGCTCCCGAACTCCCACCAAAGCAAAATACAACTCTCACTTTACAACCCCCTATAAATCTTGACCAGATTCTTTATCTCGTTATCCATCAAAAACTTATGTCGAATTTTATGTATTCTCTCCTTGGCATCCAAATAAAAATCCAAATCAGTTGGCATTATCATATCATCTTTTACAACAACAACTGGAATCCCGCATACTATATATTCAAACAATTTATTCGGCATTGCTATATCAAGCAATTCAACATTTACCCTATTATACAATACACATCCAGCAGTAAATGTAGGAATAATCTGATAAACCTTCTCCTGCAAGACACATATATGAGGATGAAAATATGGATTACTTTTCCAATCATCAAATCCTACTGGAAATTTATGATAATTCGTATAAGCATACAAATGAATATTTTGCCGTATAATACCCCGAAAAATATCCCTGAAATATCTATGGCTTTTATCCTTGAAATGTTTCATTCCCTTACCGATACCACCGATATAAGCCACATGAACATCTTTATCCATATTATCTTGCCACTTCGGTAACTTTCCATCTGGGAATTGCTCCAAACATGGAAGAGTATGTAACACAAATGATTTTGCTTCATATCTTTCCTTCAACATATCAGCCATTGCCGTCCCAACGCAAGATACCGCATCGGAATTTTCCATCACATATGCCTCCGTATCCTGAACGGAATAGGTTTGCTTATGGCCATACAGAGTCGATACATCATGGCAATCATGTACCACCTTAAAATCGAAATCGTTTTCATATCGTATATCAAGACACATTTCCGTAAAAATATCAGGTGTATTATGACTATGCACTATATCAGGACATTCTTCCTCAAAAGCATCTGTTAATTTCTTTTTCAATGTATCTCTTTCCTGAAAATCAATATTATGAACCCGTTCGACATATGCCTCCATTCCATAAGTATTCCCAGTTGCCAAAACAACCTCTATGCCCTTCACACCAGATAACGCCATTATCTCTTTTTTTGCTCTGGAACATACATTTCCTTGAACATGCATCGCTCTCATTTTTCCTCCTACCTACCATATACTTTCAGCAATATCGGAATCTGTGACTCCATAGTAAAATCAAATCGCTTGGCCAATACATTCGCCTTCTTTGACTTCAATTGGTTTATAATATTATTATTTATCGCACCTATATTCTTAATACCAACACCCACATTATGTTTTTTAATGAATCCCATCGCTCCCGGAAGATTGGATAGCACAGGAATTCCGCACATGAGATATTCAAATAATTTATTGGGCATCATTCCCTTTACCAATCCTGATGAAGTATTATTAATCATTACCAACCCGATATCACAATTCATTGCCAAATCATTATACAAACTACCCTGCTCTAAACTCCTATGACCAAAATAGTTCTTATGTTTTTTAAGTACAGGATACCCTTGCGACCATTTCGTAGGATACACATACAAATTATAACCCTTATTCAAAATCTTCGTAAATACACTCTTGAAATTTCGATTGTGACCAGCGGCTCTTTTCAATCCACCCTCATAAACAATATTAACCGGCGAACTGAATTCCCGTTTTACTTCCTTTGGAATCAAATCTTTATTCGTCATGGAAAACACAATCGTACCCTTCTTACCATATCTTTCCCGGGTATAACGATTCATCCAAGATGAGACATGAATAATCGCATCACATTGCTGTATCGCAATTGCCTCACGCTCCAACAATCCCAAGTCATTCTTAGCTGGATGCACAACACTAAAAATATCATGAGCATCATGTACAACCCTGAGATTTGGCATTTTCTTTCGTATGCCTATGGCTCGTATCGTTGGACTATCTGGGAAATTACTGCAATGAATTACATTTATCTTATTATTTCGTAATATTTTCAACAATTTATTATCATTTGTTCCAACAACATATCGAGCATCGAAATGGTCATCAGGAGAACCATCGGTAGCCGATATAGCACCGCCCATAGTCGTTATTGCTATCATATGTTCCGCTTCTGATGACATCGCCTTGGAAATCTTGACTGTTCGAGTACATAACCTCGGATGCTGAAAATATGCAATCCTCAATCCACCCTTTTTCTTATTTTTTCTTTTACTCCGTAGTACTGGAGTCGCAACTTGCTGTTTTCCATAAAACCCTGGAATTCTCTGCCCACCAAACCGCCTCATTAACCCTATTTCTTCCATGCCCATATTATCGCCTTCCGAAATGTATTTGCTTCTCATCCAATGCACTAAAATCCTTTGATGCCGATAAACCGCAAAACGATAATACCCTGTTCGTTACCCCCATCTCATCCGAAACCAGATTTTTAAAATTCACTTTTATTTTTTTATGACCGTAATTACGATAACTTTTCAATGCATTATCATGCCAAGAAGAATATACCGACCTTGCCGCCGGTTTAACTTTGCATACCACACAATGCCGTATACAAGATTCCACCACATCCTTCTTTTCCCGATTCATATGCAAAACTATTATATCAGGAATGGCCTCATGAATTACATCAAGCATGAAAACAGCCCTGGGATATTTCCATGCCATGTTTTCCTTACTGCCCAAAAGATTTCTAATCCTTTTGATAGTAATAGACCGATTCGTTTTATTTCTAAGAAAACAATTACATAAATCTTTGAATGATTTACTCTCGTAATACCCGTGAACATTCCCCGCATTACCGCCAATCATATCACCCGCCATACCAATTCCCGCCTGTTCCAAGCATCTCATCATCAAAGAAGTTCCAGACCTATTTGCTCCGCATACCAGTACTGTTACCATCGGCAACAAAACTATGGCTGGTAAATATTTAAAACTTTTCTAATACCCCGTCAATAATTCCCGTGAAATAATCCGATATTACCTTGTATCCATGCGTATCTACTGCCCATTTCCTCGTTTTCCTTGATAATTCCCTCAATTTTTTAGGATGGTCTACCAAAAATCCTATCTCCCTGACAATGTCTCTATCATTCTTTACCGTAATTATAGGCGTATCATCATATCCACTTCCAGCCAAGCATACTGCACCCATTGAAGCTGCCTCAACCAAGCTCAATCCATATCCATGAGTCGCACCATTGGGTATTTTATACCCCGCTATCTGGTCAAAGAAAATATCGTTGCCCTTCTTCCTTTTCAAACAATCTTGCCACGATAAATTGGATATCAAGTCAAAATTTATTTTGCCCCCGAACTTTCTATTTAAATTCACCATTGCAGAACGCAAAAAATTCGTTCCCTTGAAAAAATCTTTCCTACCAGCAGTAAAATGAGCCGAATGTCCAACAACTACCTTATTCCCACGTCTTCCCTTTCTCGGTGTATATTTATCAGTATTGAAAGGTGCATCCAATCGTAAAATACCTTTCCCTAATGTCTCCAAATCACGATGAGCGAATACCGCATCAAGTAAGGGATGTATATCCCTATTATATACCTTGAACTTTGTTCTGAAAGCAGTACCGCCATGCCAAATACCACGTTTAGTCTTCTTTAAATTAGGTCTAATTCCAACTGGCGTATATCCATAATAACTTCCAACATACAAAATAAAATCTGCCTTCTTCATCAATCTAAGTATCATATCATAATTTCTACCAACAGCTAAAATATCAAACGGGTATCCAAGTTTATGAGGATTTCCAACTATCACCCTCGCTCCCCAATTCTCGCTATATCTATTGACCGCTTCAGCCAATCTATAACCGACATTTGCCCAATCATTCAAACCCATTAATAATAGCAATTTCTCTTTCTTTTCAGCATCCGGAAAAGGAGCTTTTACATTGCCAAATCTCTTCAAATTTCTGATAACTCTTTCATCCTCTGGGAAAACCCGAACGATTTTAACCTGTTTTGGTATAACCTGTTTTGCTTTTAGAGGTCGAATACCAGCGTATCCAGCACGCCTTTTTGAGCCACCGCCACCAGAAAAACGTACCGTACCCATGTCATTTACCTTCAATCACATTAATAAAGCAATTACCCATATGTTCATACCCATGAATTCTATGAACCCAATCCCTTGTCTCCCTACCTAACTTTTTCAATTGCACAGGATGATTAATCAAGTATGATACCCTATTAACTATTTGAACTTTATTCCTGACAGTTATAATTGGAGTATCCGGATAAGATGCACCGCCCAAGCATACAGCCCCATGCGCCGCTGCCTCCAACAAGCTCACACCATATCCGTGCGTTGCCTTGGGTGGGATATGATATCCAGCCAACTGGTCAAAGAAAATATGATGACTACGCTTTCGTTCAATACATTTATGATACGGTAATCCCTTAATCAAATCTATTTTAACCCTATTCCCAAACTTTTGTTTCAACTCCCGAGCAGCCAATGAAAAACAGCCCATTCCCTTATTTGAAGCAATACTTGGCGAAAATCCTATTACAATCGGACTATCGGGTTTTTCAATATACTCATATTTATCCGTATCATAAGGAGCATGCAACCTAAACGTCCCAGGTGCAAGACCCTCCAAATCCCTATGAGCAAAAACAAAATCCAACTTTGGATGGACATTTCTCACATAATGCCTGAAATTAGCCCTGTACGCACTTCCACCATGCCAAATACCCTGCAATGCAAATTTATTCGGTGGAATACTCATCGGATAATAATGACAACTACTACCATACAATACGAAATTCGCTCTCTTCATCAAATCCTTAATCAATGGCAACTTCTTTTTGCTAGCTACGATATCCAACGGATACTTGAAAGGATGCGTATTTTTTACTATTACCCGTGCATTCCAATCAGTATATCTATTAACGGATTCCATTAATCTATAACCGACATTTGCCCAATCACTTCTTGCAACAATTACCAATAATCTTTCTTTGGATGGAGTTGCCAACATACGAGCAACCTTATCCTTTTGGGTGATATTTTTCTTCATTACCACTTTCTTTGCTGGTTGTCTATTGGGCGCAGTGACATTATTACTATATCCTGGCACCCGTATTCCGAATCTACCCATCAATCTTATCTCTTCAGCACCCATACACTATTTATCAGCAATCAACGTATTTAATAATATCTATTCTTCCATATCTCCGATTCCTTCTTCCATATCAGTATCTATAATATCAAGAGAACGCCGCTTCAGAACAACAAAGCAAAGAATCATAATCATCAAACAAGTAAGCCCAGCAATACATAACCATATAATGGTAAGCTCATCCTCTAGTTTATCCGTTTCCTCCACAGGCCATTCCACATAATACGGTCCGTCACCGTCAATCCAATATTCCACCCGAACCGATTCCACTTTCAATCCCGGTATGCCAGTATCATCCCCTAATCTATCCAAAACATTAGCATTGAATCCCTCTATGTCATCAACTATGTCAACCTGACTATTATTCGCAACCACAACCTCTATGGCATCTTCCAAGTCATTCGATGTCAAACTACCTTCGCCATACGAAACCGCCATATCAACCGTTATATCCCTCTTACCATTAAAGGTGGAAACTGTTAACGATTCACAACTCGTATTCTCGGCACTCCCCAATGATACAATCAAAACCAATAATAATGATGCCAATGTTATTATTACCGTCAATATTGTTTGGATTCTTTTCATTATACCAACCCCATCTTAAATATCTTCTGAAGTATGCATCTTTTGCCATCACACCGACCACGAGACATCTTCATGTCGCATTCCCAATTCATTCTATCAAGTCCATACCGTATGAAATTACACTCTACTGGTTTCTTGGGATGTGGACTTGCCATACTATTCCATCTCCGCCATCTTTTTCCTGACCCAATCAATAGTATGCAAATCTATTCGTTGGTCAGCATCCTGTGGATTATCTAAAATATCAATAAGTTTTTTCCACATATCTTCTTTGTGAAATATACATTCCTTCCCATCACAACGGCCAGTATGTGGATTTATACTCTTCATGCTACATCCCCAAGTCATTCCAGCCCATGCAAAACGTAAAAAATTACATTCTACTGGTTTCTCTGGCTTTTTTGATGGTGTTGTTTCTGGCATCTATTCATCTCCAATGTTTAATTTCCTGAATCGGCTTCCCTCGTGTCCTTCCCCAACCTCTTCGTCTTCCACATTCGCTTCATCCTTATACCCGAAACTCATGAAGTCATTAACGAAATCATTCAAAATATCTTTTATCTTTTTCGCTACCTCACTAAAGATTCGATTCGCATGATTTTTTCCAAGTTCAGAATCATACAGATTGTAACAATCCAAACAAGCATAAAGAATATCCGAATCAGCAGTAATCCTTGCCTTCCCCGACAATCGAACATCCGCAGAAACTTTATCCAATGATATTAATGAATGCGAAGTACACATATCAACCCCACAAAATGGACAAGTACGACTCGAAATCTTTTCAATACCTTTCTTGTGACACCAATCACAAATCCTCAATTCTTTTTTCATTTTCTAGCCTTCTCGAAATATCCACACATGCCACAACTTATTATGCATCCATGACCAAATTGCTGTCTGCTCATTATTGTCCCACATTTGGGACAAATTTTTTTTTTCATTTTTACCCCTCCTTGCACATAAACTCTTTCGCTTTATCCTCATCCATATCGCCCAATACCCGGCCAAGTATTACCTTCTGCTCAGAAGATTCCTGATTCTCAATCAATACCCATAACTCTGCCATATGTCGCTTAGACTTCAGCCCATCAAAAAAATAAATCGTTCCAGCAATAAATCCCAAGAATATGATACTCGTGATTATCGCATACACTATGAAAAGAGAAGTTGATGCATCCTCACCAAATAATTTCCTAAATACTATTTCCATCGTTACCGCATAAGGAAGCATCAGTAATGCCAGTAGAAAAGCCTTCAATTTACTGGGTTCGTCATCCTTTTTAAACCGTTTACGAAGATTCTCTATATCGTCATTCATAGTACTTACCTCGGAACTCGTTTCTGCTTATTATAATCCCACTTGAATTTTATCATCAACCGATTCAAATCCTCGCCTGCTTTGGGGTCGCTTATGTCGCATCTTTCCCATCCCTTTTCCGTCATCTTGCACCACAAGTCATACTCGTGACATTCTTCAACACCTGGCCAAATACCGTCCCAAGGCTTCCGCTTCGAATCCTTCAATATCTGTTCCCATTTCTCGCATTCCTCATCGGTAACATTTTCATCGTCAACAACATCTACCTTTTCATAAAAACAGTCACAGCTCAATAACTGACCGCCGCAAAACGGACATCGTTCTACATCGCAATTATCCAAATGAAATTCTCCAGCAGCAACGCCGCAATCACTACATTTTTTCGGTTCTCTCCAATTTCTATCAATCATATTTTTCACCTCTAAACTCTAATTTTCTGAATTCGCTATCGTCCTCTGTTATATCGCATAAAATCTCTATTAATTTTTCTCTGATATTTTCATTCTCCATTTCCATCCTCAACCACAATTTGCCATCTTCATGCATACTGAATTTACTTATACTGTCAAATTTCAATTCCTGTCGCATAACCCATATTACAAACGAATCTCGAAACTCCCGATTAATGAATGTAACAGCTATTCCACCACCGCCACTGCGACAAAGAGTAACCAATCCCAAATCAGCAAATAGCTTCTCATTCTTAAAAATTTCGTTTGCTATATCACAAGCGTCGTAATACTCCGCATACCCGTCATCGTCATCTGGCATTATTCATCATCTCTGAAATGCAATTTTCTTTCGTTGTTCTCCTCCTCAAACCACCAGTACGGAATGAACATATCTGCCACATCCCCCTTGAAATTTAATTTATCCCTGAATAAATCCTTCGGTATTTTATCGTGGTCACAACCGTATTCCTCGCATCCAACCAGATAAACCAATGCACCATGCAAATAAATAACTACCCTCGGATATGCCAAATACCAATAAGCCAACTGCAATGTAACCCCAAATGTGTTACCGCTATGACCATCGCTAATAACCTCCAATTGCTTTTCATTCGATAATTGCCTGAATTCTGCAACTTCATCACATGATTGACAATGCTCGGCAACCTTTATTGCTTCCTTGCAACAGAATATTTCATACCCCTCATTATCCACACGGAACTTAGGATTGGCATCCCTGAACCTGTCAATTCGCATCTGGAATACACTTGGTAATTCTTCATAATCCTTATCCATCTGTTCCCTATTCTTCTCAAATTCCTTATCCTTCTCAGACTGCCATTTTGCTTCCTGCTTCTTCCGTCTATCCTTTATCTCGTCATCCGAATAATAAAATACCCTCTCACCATTGATATCCAAACCTCGCCTGGACGAACCTTTATAATCATATGTCCTGACCTTATCTCCAACCTTCGGTACAACGCCATATTTCTTCGACAATGAAAACGACCATAAATTTGTATCTATATTATAATGGGTCTTTTCAACTACATCCGAATCATCCAATGGCGTACTTTTAATCGTATATTCCCTTACACCCTCAATTACCCCATCCCAAATATGCGTAGGAAACTCAGAATACTGATTAATTTTCCACATATCCAAATACTTCTTCATGTCGTCCCCCGTCATTCCCAACATCTTTTCAATCAGAGATTCTTTATTTTCAATAATGTGATTAACAAATTCCATACCTTCCTCAAAAGGAACATCCTTTCCACCAACAGCTTTCTCAATATCATCTTCCGAAAGACACGACATCTTACCCAGTACATCACTGAATAATTCTCTCAAGTCCTCATTGGGTAATACACCCATAAAATCAATTACCTTCTCTAACTGCTCTGGTAAGGGTATCCCGTCCAATCCCAGTTTCTCCTGAATTTCATCCATATTCATGTTATCAACACCTATATAATTAAGTACATATTTAATATTAACTCATTAACTTCTTGAAACGTATCAATTCTTCATCATCTTCATCAGCATCCGTAACTATCCTCGGCTTAATATGATAACTCTTTCGCCCATCCCGATTTATAAATACCCCTTTATCCGACCATTCATCTGGAGATACATATTTCAGCCATTCAATGTCTATCCCACAATTTGAACATTTTGTTTCATGTCTGTAAATCAATGACTCACATTTCCGACAAGGATGGCATGACTTGGAATCCACTATCTTGTTGAAATATCCTCTCCTATCAGAAAAATCCGGAACCTCAAAATTAGTTGAAGCCACCTTCTTGAATGTTCTATACCTGACACCATTTAATCCGACAAAAATATATGCATTATCCTTTACACCATCAATGCCTTGAAAAAAATTCATATAAAATTTTCCAGTACACAAGAAAATCCCGCAATCGCCATGACCCCTCGTTATATTCACCAAAACCGAATCATCTTCCAATTCTTCTATCTGCATAATATATTTCTTACCATCATACTCCGCTACCCCATATACATTTGAATCGTCCTTACGCCACCAATATTTCCAAATACAATAAAAATTACGATTAAATAATATCCTCGTCAAAAACTCAGCCAACGGGTCATCTGGTAAATCATGAAACCTTTCGAATTTACAATCTATGTGACAAATGTATTTTTTATGTGGCCCCGAACTTTTTTGATACTCGTCGCCTACTTCCAAAGTCTTCCCACATAAATTACAAACAGCAACAATATTACTCTTAGCCATCTTTAAAACCTTGGGTGACTGCCCCGAGCCACATACTTTACATCCAAGATGCACTTCATTTACAGAAGTCTCAAATTGATGACCCTTGAAACATTCAAAATCCAACTTCGAATCCACATTTTTATAATTTTCATATCCTCCAATCAATTTGAATCCATGTAAACTAGCCCTTCTCCGCACTTCTTCTTCACTGAAAAGTTTCATTTCTCATCCCCCTTCAATCTAAAAGCCCCGCCTCTATCCCTGACGATATTCTCTCGCCCCACAATGGGGATACCGATTTTCTTCCAAGAATTTCTTACTACATCGTAACGCTTCACAATCCTTTTGTACGCCTTGATTGCATCTTCTTCCCTGTAAATAATCATAAAAGGAGGCGGTATGTGTTTTCCCCTTCCACCGTTCCACCTGAAAAAAGTTATATCCGAACCCCTCATCCTACGCATCACAATATGCAAATTTCTACACCTATCATCATCAAGTTCATCATGGAATACCGGTCCAACATCAATCAATCTAATTATCTTAGCAGCAAGCGAATCTTTATATGTACCCCATCCTTTTTGGCGATAACACAAATCATGGTATCTTTTACCAGAATAGAAATATTGCTCTCCATCTTTTATTTTACCATCACACCAATAGCATACGAAATCCCTTGTAGCCTTTCTCAATTTCATGAACTATCGCCTTTCATTTTATCCCAGTTTCGTTCCAATTCATCATGAGATACATTCCTAACGGTTTGATTTCCATCTACATTCCACTCAATGATGTATCTTGTTTGGGTTATAACTTTAATTATTTTACTGATTGCCCCATTTTTCCAGTTTTGCCTGATGATTGTTCCCTCTTCATATTTGGACATTTTAGCACCATCACTTTTTCTCGTTATCATACTCAAATGATTTCTCCAATGCTTCCGCAACCATACAATACATAGACTCGTTGCTTTTTGCCATAGCCATATCCCCCAATTCTTTATATCTCAAATTCACATCCTCCCTGACAATATCCGGATTATTTTTCTTCATTATATCGAATATCTCATCAGGTACCCGTGGTCTGAATTCCAGTAACTTTGGAAATATGGGAATCGGAAGTGAGATGCAATTTTTGTCAGTCAAATCTTTTTCATATTTCGGATATTTTTTCATAAACGCTGTCATATCAGCAAAGTGTTGTTCGCCTCGTTTTTGACAAATTTCATGGAATTCTTTCGCATCATCATCCCATACTTTCAAATCTTCAGCCTTGATATAATTCCCCAATCCATCATCGGATTTGAATTCCTCTATCTCCAAAGACAAGCCAAGAGAATTATGTCCATACAACATATCCTTCATTGTTACCCTATGTTTTGAAATTTTATTTTTTAATTTTATGCTCGGTATCAAATCATGGAATATCGCATAAATACACATCACCAAGGGAATGCAGCACAGTAAATCCAGCCCTCCTACTGCCGTGAATATACGCCAAGAAGAACTTCGTTCCAAGTCATTTACCTTTGATTCAATAAGCGTAGTATTTTCCATTTCCCCATTAAGATGAAGTTCACAGTAAAGACCTAAATCGTCTACTGCTTCATCATCCGTAATCCAAACATCAATTTCATCGCATAACCTTGAAATATTTTCAATTCCATTTTTATCCATCGGATAACCCCTCATTTCCTCCAAATTCTTCCCGTCATCCATGTATCCCCCTACAAAGAAAACAGAAAAACCAACCATTGTAACTACCATAATCAATGCCAATGCACCAAAAAACCCAATCAATGTTTTATCACTTATCATTTTTCATCCTCTCCACTATTTCCAATATTAAAGTATCAAACATCAAATCTATCTTAGATTCCATCCTAGTATAACGATTCTCCATATCGTCTAACTTCTTTCGCTTATCCACAATTCCTCTTAAATACTTAATATCCTTAATATCCATATCAATCATCTCTTGGTCTCATATTAGCACCTTATGTTTAATTTTCTAAATGTCCTTCCAAACTTTGCTATTATCTTTTTATCTTCATCAGTTATTATTTCCTCTTCCACTACAATTATGTCCCGATATTCATCTTTCATATCACAGTTAAGACAAACTTCTTTGCCATTCTTTTTCAAAATAATTATACTCGAACAACATTCTTGACACAATGCGAATCTTCTGCCTATTACCCCATGACTCGGAAAGAAAAAATCATAAACAGACTCCAAATCCATTTCCCAAATTTTCTCCCAATATTTCTTCAATTCTTCAGGTAAATATCCATCCTCATCATCGCTATCAGTCAATACACCATCCAATATCTCGTAAAATCTATGATTGTTACAAGTATTTATCGCAAACTCACCATTCTTCAATCGCACTATATATGTATCGAAATTACAAGAAGGAAAAGTTACGCCAATATTCGGGTCACGACCCCTACTTTTTTCATCGTTTAATATCTCACATAATTTTTTATTTGATTCAACGTAAAAATCGCCAGAATCGTCATGCCCCCTATGACAAATCATGACCTTTGCCAAATCAAATACATCCTCATATGCATCTTTTGATATGATAAAGCTGGAGCTACTCGAATTGCTGACGAAACCATTTCTCACTTTCATTTTAATCACCCAATATATTCTTTAAACTCCTCAAATGTTTTAAATCGCTGTTTTATCTTTTCAGATATACTATCCCTGTCCTCATATAATCGCTTTAGGCAATACAACAATATATCCGAATCAATGATATTTTTCATCATACAGACAGGACAAAATTCCTTCGGCATATTCATTATTCCTACGCCATCCTCGTCCTCTTCCTTTGTCTCATGGAAATCTCGTCCCTCAACCAAGATTGCATGGTCATTACATATCGTATGCTCATTCACACATTCGAACATTTCAGCATCTTCCAAACAACCTTCGTACTCGCTATATTCCTCGCCGCATACATTACATATAAACGATGATGAACTGCTATTTGATACAAATCCTAGTCTTATTTTCATTTCACCACGAATTCCTTAACCGTATCCTCGGGTAACCCATCAACCTTTATAGCCCTTCGGAAGTTCATCCAAGCAGATGTAAAGCTGTTCATAGACTCTGGTGACAATTCCATCGTATACCCAGTATCATCTATTATCGTAATCTTACCATTCTCATATCGCCATTTTACAGCAGTTACAACTCTCTCCGTCCATTCACTACTACACCCCGAACAAAAATATTTTTTCTCGCCTGTTTTCGGGTTTCCCTGCCCAAGCAATTCATGGACAAATTCCTTCCCATTCTTACACCTACACTTTTTTTCCATATTATCTCCCTCTCTTTCCTTTTTCTACCCTGTCCGACTGCCAATACTTCTCAGTATCAACATCCATAACAGTCAATTTGCCTGCCCAACCAGCTCCAGTGTCAATATCCCACAATTTTCCCAATTTTACCGGTTCCATAGTATCAAACTTATGCGTTGTCTGGGTATGACCTACAAATATCTTATCAAATCCGTCTACGCAATCTTTCCTACCATTAAAATACCTTTCTATCATGGTTCTATCCCAAGTTAAATCTCTTACAGACTGCTCGGCAATCCGTATGTTCGGGTCAAACCCACCATGAACAAATACCATATTCTGCTTCACATAATAATATTTACCAGTACTGAAAAACATCTTATGCTCATCTGGAATCCTTATATCAAACTGACCCTCACCGCCAACATTATAAGACTCAAGCGTTTGGTCGCCACCCTGGTCCAACCAATAAGTCGGCATACTGCCATTATCCATATAATTCATAAACCAAATATCGTGATTCCCAAGAATCAATACCTTATTTTCAATTTTGAGAAGTTCCTGAACTATGTCAAATATTCTCGTTTCAAACCCATCTACCACATCACCTATAATTATCAATAAATCTCGGTTATAGTCAAGCTTACACCGTTCAAATACTTGCATCATCATGTCATAACGACCGTGAATATCACCTATAACCAATGTCCTACCCTTCATTTATACTCCCTTCCATAATTTCTATTGACCACCACCTTCTGTCCCTTGCGATACTCAATGAGAGCATGTTCTTCCCTCGGGATATAGAATTTTACATCCTTGCCCGTTAAGAATAACTCATCGCCCTCCTCGAATTTCTTCTCCTTGCCTTTTCCACTTTTCTCAGTATACGGAGCAGTTACCTTGACATAAATACCCGAAATCTCATTCAGCTCTATCGCTTTGAATTTTCGAGAGCCATCCTTGGTTTTGAATACCTGGTCAGGTGCCGGAAACACAACTGCCGGTCCACGGGGAAATTCCTTCTTTCCCTTCTCGCTTACCAATACAGCATATTCCATCGGAGATTCCAGCGTAACTGCCTCACGGACATATTTTCCATCCGTTTTCAAAACCTTCACACCCGTAGGAGGAATGTAGAAAGCAACATCCGTTCCCTTCGTAACTATTCTCTTTCCATTTACCAAGCTCTCCACGAAAGATTTCTCCACCTTTTTCGCCACTTTCGGAGTCTTTTTATCCTTCTTGCCATCATCTCCAGTATCCCCCTCTCCGATACCAGTATCAGCAGTTTCAATAACAGCCGATTCCCAGTTTTCCCGGGCGGATTCTGCTTCGTATACCTCGCAGATGAGATACTGATTGGTTCGAAGTTTATGACCCCGTACCACATTGGCCATCTGTCCTGGCCATAACGGGAAACTTACTGGTCCTGGCACAACAACCTTCCTTCCCACATCCAAATCCGGACTCGCTGCGGTGCTGGGAGAAGCAGGGTGGCTTATTCCAGCCTTATCCTCTTCCGCTGGATTGAAAAGTTCCACATACCACCCTTCGGGAGCAGTCGTAAAACGGATTCTATGACCAGCACTCACTCGCTTGAATTCTTTTGTCTGTCTGTCAAATTCTATTGGTTCTTCCTGCTGCGTCAGCGTAACCGTCATCGGGCCAACGGCTGTCTTGACAGTCCCCTTTGTCGTATCACGAATATACGCATACTCATTCGGAGCCAATACCACTTTTTTATTTTACTTTATTTGATTTAATTGCTCGTCAACTCTGAAACGGAGAACCCTATGCCCATTCTCCTGCATCTCATTTATTTCCATCATTTCCATCCAACCCGTCATTGCCCTTACAAACTCATTATTTCCCTTCTTATCCATTGTCGCTATCTTCTTGAAAAAAGACACAACATCCTTTTTATTCTTCTCCTTGCACAAATCAACATAAAGTTTCATTATCACTTTCAAATTATCTATGCCACCCATCCCCTTTAACATATTCATCGCTTCATTCGCCTTGAATTGAGCCAATAAATGGAACATATTATCCATGATAGAAATCATGGCCTTTTCACCGTAAACACCCTTATTCTCCTGAAAAAAATCAAGAAGTTCTATTATCTCATCCTTTGGCTTGAAAAAACCGTTTATCGTACTCTTCTTATGCTTGTTGAAAAAAGTCAATATTTTGTCCGTTTCCTTCGTATTGTAATCCTTGAAAATTTCGTCAAACCTCTCCATAACCTCTCGAACCTTCTCCCATTTCTTGGCAGTTGCGAGCTGTGGCAAAGATTCATATGCCACCATAAAATCTATAATCTCTTTCCAACGCCTCTTTGCAACTTTATGCTCCGTCATAAACACCCGAATATTTTCAAGGTCATTGAATACATTCATCTCTTTCTTACCGACCTTTTCATCGCCCATGCAAACTGGACAATCTGCACCATCCTTCTTTGCCCTTCTTTTTTGA
>Ga0222637_1000061_pt1 | contig 57813 bp, 54 predicted proteins | sample AntAcemetagen143_FD_181149 | JGI IMG/M metagenome (GOLD analysis project Ga0222637, IMG submission 181149) | Saline water microbial communities from Ace Lake, Antarctica - #143 | ecosystem: Environmental > Aquatic > Non-marine Saline and Alkaline > Saline | place: Antarctica: Ace Lake...
CTCTCTATAAACATCATAAGCTTTTACAATAACCATAGCTCCTTTTTCAGCCACTATGGTTCCTGAGCCATTAGTATTAGTTACTCTGCCCTTAACCTGAAGTTCAAAATATCCGCCTGAATTAAAGCTAAACTCGGTCGTACTTACCCTAAGGCCGACATCGCTATCACTAACAGAACCGTTTTTATCCCAGTCAATTACGCACTTACCAACATCACCTAAGGCATTATACCAGGCCGGGTTTCTACTCCAGGCAAAATTGGTATTCGGATTCGCGTTAGCCAATACTAAGTCGGCATCTCTTTCGTCTATGTCCGCGCAGGTCTTTAAGGATGTATAAAGCTGATCATAAGTCCTAAAAGCAGTCGCCAAAGGCTTCGAAGGAGTCGGCGGACCCCTCTCGGTAATAATAAAATCCGCCAAGAGAGAGGCTTCATTGGGGTCACCAGATTCACTTATCTCTAAGTCACCGGTTCCATTTATTTTGGTTATGCTTTGTCCACTACCGCCACAGGCAGTACAGCCGTAATGCCCCGCCCAAGCGCCATTAATATAACCATCTCCACCACACTTGGGACAGCAATTTATAGCCTTTATGTGGTCTAAGACAGCTACCAGCACTTCTTTGGGGGCTGTATTTATATTTACGGGAGCTCTGGCTTGCAGAGCATAAGGAGTGGATATATCCTGGGGGTTAACTACATTTTCATCAACATAACCAAAGGCGGTTATGTAGGAGCTGATGGCATTGAATTTAGTATCTTTTTCCGCCTCAGTCCCTGTTAAATATCTTTTAACCTGCTGTCTGGTTTCAAAGGGCGCGTTATCAACTAATTGAGTAATATCAGCGGCAGCTAAAGGATTGCCCAGATAATCATTTAAATTATTTAATATCTGCTCTAAATGAGGATTGCTATCTGCAATGTTAATCATTGAAGAACAATCATAAACAGCATCTACATACCAGGTGCCTATAAATCCACCACCCAAATCAATAGTACCGGTGTAAGGCGGCCTAGTAGACCATGACTTCGCATCTGGATCCATGATGTTATACAGCGCATCCACGCTGTTATACAGCGGCCCGTCAGCAGTATCCGGACTGTCAGCCGCATACTGAATATCAATTACAGCTCGCTCTACAGCTGCATTAATCAACATATTGACTCTAGTTTGATTAAGAAAATCCTGAGCCATAATAAGTTCAAATTTTGTAGCTATAGTCATGGTAATTATCATAACAGTCATAACTACAAGAATAGCTACTGTAATAAGCAGAGCATAGCCCTTATTTTTACTGAAGGAAATGTTCCTCATTGCACCCCTTCTTCTTTTATTAACCCATCAAAACCTCAACCTTATGAGTCTTGCCATCTTTATGAGGTTTAATCAGATTACCTTCTATTTTCTTACCATCAACGATGACTTCTTTAACCCCTGTTTCTTTGCCTTTAGGGTTCCTTACTATTATATCATATATTGCACCCCTAAAAGGCCTTATGACTGTATATTTTTTCCACTTCTTAGGTATACAAGGATCTATCCTTAGGCCTTCGTAATCTTTTCTGGCCCCTAAGATATATTCAACCGCTGAGCTAAAGGCCCAACCAGCTGTACCTGTAATCCAAGTAAATGCTCCTTCTCCATATCGATAAGGATGATCGGGTCCGATTAAATATTCAGCAAATGAATAAGGCTCTGTTAAATATCTCTCCATATCACTTTGAGCATTAGGCATTATTTTCCTTAGTGACTGATAAGCCTTTTCACCCCGCCTAGCTTCACAGTTGGCCACAACCATAAATGCTGCTGCATGACAAAATACAGCCGCGTTTTCCTTTGTGCCTTCAGAAAACATAGTCATTCTACCTAAGCGTCCATCAAAGTCTGAATATGCCGGACTAAATAAAGCTAAGCCACATTTACCATCAAGATATTTATCAACTGATTTTAAAAGTTTCTTCTGTCTTTCTTTTGATGGCACTCCACTTAAAACAGCCCAACTCTGAGTATTTAAAAATATCTTACCCTTTTTATTCTTAGCTGAACCATAAGCATATCCACTATCAGTAAAGCCTCTTTTATACCAAGCTCCATCCCAAGAAACTTTATTTATTCTCTCGGTCATTATTTTCACTCTCTTAGTTAAAATACCAGCTTCTTTTTTCTTACCGATTAATAACGAAAGTTCCAAAAGAAGCTTCAGCGATCTAACTAAGGCCTGAGCTAACCAGACGCTCTCACCTTTTAAGTCTTTTCCAGCAGCATCAATTCCATCATTCCAATCAGCATGACCGATTAAAGGCAGGCCTCTTTTGCCGGTATCATTAAAGGTAAAGTCTAAGTTTTTCCAGAGATGCTCATAAATAGTAGCACTACCAACAAAGGAAGCTGATTTTTTATATTTATGGTCAATAAACCAACCCCTTATCCAGCGATCTTTTAGATAAGGTGTTTTCTCATTTAATATACCTTTATCACCTGTCTCTTTAACATAAGATGCAACTGTTGAGGTCAGCCAGGCCGGATGATCCTTACAAGGTCTATTAGCATCATAGCCACCTAAATCTGACCAGTTCGGAGATGAGGTGCCATCTTCTCTAATTACAGAAGCAATATCCTTAATCTTTTTTCTGGCTAAATCTTTATTGATAATAGTTACTGCCTCGGCATCCTGACAAGAGTCTCTATAACCTCTGCCGCCGGAGCCCTCATGATAATAACTTGGAGACCTTGACCAGTAGTTACAGATATAAAGCTGATACTTTGTCCAAACATTAAAGAGACTATTAAAATCCTTATCCGGAGTTTCAAGCTTTATATTATTAACTATTCTTTCATACCATATTTTTTTAACTTCCTTCAAGGCTTTTTTAGCAGCTGATAATTTGCTATACTTCTTTACCATTTTCTGAGCTTTAGCCTTATTTTCAGTCTGGCCTAAAACAATAACGAATTCTTTAGTTTCATTTGCGCCTAAGGTTACTTCATGAAGAAAAGCAGCAATACCATCTTCACCTGAGGTAAAGTTGCTTTCCTGAAATTCACCGGTAACCGAGATAGGATTTTCTTCGGTATTATACCTGCCGATAAATTTTCCCTTAATAGTCGCCGCTTTTTTAGCCGCTAATGAACTTCCAAAGAAAGCTATGTATTTAAATCGCTGAATATTCATATCTCCCCACTGCGCAGTTTTCTTAGCATAGATAGTCTTATCTTTTTTCTCATACCAGATGCGATTGTAGAGATTCATAATATTACGCCAACCAAGTTCCATCTGATACCCACCAATTAACCATTCCACATAAGGAGTAACTGAAAGAGTTCTCTTCTTCTTGCTTTTATTACGTAATTTTATTATCCAAACTTCACAGGTATCCTTATCAGGCACAAAATACGTTGCTTCAGATTCTATGCCGGAATTAACTGTCTTAATTTGGGTATAGCCTAAACCGTGGCGGCACTCATAAAAACTAGGCTTCACTTTCATAGGCTGATAAGTTGCACTCCAGCATTTTTTAGTCACCTTGTCTTTAATGTAAACATACTTGCCTGGCCTATCAGTAATGTAGTTGCCCGGCTCCCAGCGGGTAACTCTATTTGAACCACAATCTTTATAAAAAGAGTATCCACCTGCAGTCTGTGAAATAATAGAACAGTAGTCCGTATTAGTTAAATAATTAATCCATGGCCTGGGAGTATTGGGATTAGTAATAATATATTCCAGATTATCCTTTGAAAAATGTCCGTAATTCAATTTCGCGGCTCCTTTTTTATTCAACACAATTGTTCAAATTATAATATTAATTAATCTTGCTTTTTAAGGCGGTCAAATTGCTATTAATACCTCTAATCAAAATTTCCGGATTAGTTTCGGTCGCGTAAGCAAAAGCCGGCTTAATATCTTCGTCCAAAATTTTCGCGCTATACACATTGTGCAATTGCATCAATAGATTTGCCGTAACTCCTGATTCCATATATATATTCTCATAATATGGGGTATCTTTGCGCTCCAGCAGAGAACTGACATTTTTTCTTATACGCGCGAGCCTATCGGACCAATTTATTGAGAACTTCATCCAATCCGATTTATTTGGTATTTCATCATTTGTACTTAATGTTTCATATTTCGCTATAATTTCATTATACAATTTATCAAGTTGACGAACATAAAAAGATATTTTTTTATTTTTTATCGCGAGGGCTTCTTTATTCTTCTTTACATCACCGATGACTATCCGTTTACTTATAAAAATTTCATTCTGTTCTAATTCATTATTATAAACCAACGACCCGCTCTTCATTCCACTAATTTTTTCACCTCTTTTACCTAATAGCTTGATAACGTCCGCATTAGTTTGTTTTTTAGGAACAAAGCGGACTTCACAAATATATTCACCATCCGGTAACATCGGAAAGTCAAGAACATACAGCTTTCCGAAGTATACACCCGATTGTATCATTGCCCGGGAAGCCCCCATTGTTTGCGCGTGGAAATCATTGAGCGACACATCCAGCAATGTACCATCCGGTAAACTGGAACTGCCGCTATACGCTAAAACCCCTATATTCTCTTCCGTGATGTAGTTCGCCTCAAACGATATATCATACTCCGCTTTTAACTCGGCAAATGTGTAGGCACTGCCGCTTAAAAGAAAAAAAACTGTAAGTGTAAGAATTAAAAAATATCTTTGTTTTTTTAACATATTTATAGCTTATCTTTAAAACGCTTTATAATATACTGTTTCTGTCGGCTTCATATATGTGATTGTAACATCTTCTAAAATAGGCGTATCGACAGCCATAGACATATAAGTAATACTTTCAACAAACTCAACATTATACCTAATGGTGGAACTTGCTGAATTAATCGCGCAGCCATTAGACGGGGAACTAAACTGCGAGCCCCAACCCGCGCCAGCATCAACTCTTATTTTTATATCTTCTAAAATTGCCGTGGGATGCCTTAAGCCCGGAATAACTTCAGTCCAGGTAAACGTTCCCCACTCAACATCATCAACTCCCGGCGGATTAAATATACTTGATGTATAGAAAAAACTACCCGCGGAATATCTTCCATCCTTCCATCTCGCGTCAGATGAGGTTCCCGTTGACTTTTCATTCCATACCCTAAACTCATCAATCACACATTCAGCCGCCTGATTTACAAACTGAGAATCACATCCAAGGCAAAAATCATTCGCGGCATCATAAGGAGTCATATAATCAAACCCCCATCGCTCTATTCCCGTCCAGATATGGGCTGAGCCATCCAGATAACTCCAAAGCTCTCTCCATGGCGGCCATTTATCATCCGGATATAAAACATTATCGCAAAAATATAATTCCACATAATGCCACTGCCCGGCTTTCCACTGGCGTAGCTCTAACGGGGTTGTTATATAAATAGATTTCAAATCCTCGTCATCACCTTCACCCAGGCCTATCGCCGCCACCCTGCCTCCGTCATAAGAAGAAGAAGAATCACTACCGGATAATAACCAATATTCTACAGCACCACCCGCATCCATTGGATTATCAGCCCCTCCAAAGACCTGAAAGAGCATTCGGGGCAAACCTCTATAATCCCAATGAAATCCGTCCCATTCATGTGACGCGTAATCTTTATATACCATTGAATCAAAACCATTAAAAACAGGCTTAATCCACATACCTATGGTTGTAGTACAATTATCCTCCTGATTAGGCAGATTACCTAGAGCTTTATATCTTAAATCGCTTACTCTACCCACACTCATATAAACCCCTTCAGACAAAAGATTACCCGGATTTGAAAAATCAACCACGGAGTTAATGACTATATTACCTGAAGCGGCCGCTGAGCCCCCTGACTTTTCAGCATTAACGCCGGTTGTAAATCCGGCCCTAAACGTACCTCCGGCATCAGAGGGAATTTTTGTTCTTAGTGATATCCTTCCATCGTAAACTGCCGCGCTTACGCCTAAATTCATAGGCTCCGGGCCTGTAGCTAATTCAGAAGAATTATATGAGCCGGTTTCAAACTCACTTTGACTCGTTTGTCGATAGATATCATAAATTTTGACAACCGTATATACATTTTTTTCGCTAACAACCGCGCCTAACGCGTTCTCTACCTGCCCCGCGGATTCAATCTCATAATATCCGCCCGAATCAAAACAACCCTCTGTCGTAAAATTCTTCAAACCCCTGGCAGTATCAATTGGATCTACTCCTTTATATATATATCCCAATTTATTTGCCCAGCCGTATTCTCTAACAGCGGGATCAAAACCCGCGTTGGGGTTCAAAACAGCCATAACTAAATCAGCGTCATTAGCACCCATAACACCACTTATAACACTTGCCCTAATAGACGCATAAAAATCAGCCCAGGAATTATAAGGGCGGTTATTTCTTATATAGTAAGCTAAATTAACAGCTTCTTTATAATCAAGAGATAAACTTCCGCTGCCTTCGCAATTTGGGCAATTCTGCTCTTGGATATAAGTTTCATTATACGGCCACGGGCAATGGCCCCATTGAATTTTACCGTCACCGCCGCATGTCGGACACATATGATCAGCGGAAATACCATTTAAAATAGCCACTAAAACTTCTTTAGAAGCTGTATTTATATTTATGGGTGACCTTTCTGATAAAGTATAATCAGCGGGATTAATAACATTGCTATCTATATAACCCCAAACCGTAACATGGTCTTTTATGGCATTGTATTTAGTGCTGCCTAAAAAGGTCATAAGCTCCGACTCAAGCTCATAAGGAGCGTTTTTAACTAGTTTTTTAATATCAGAAACACTTAAAGGGCCGTCTAAAACGGTATTGAGAGAATTAAGCATATTAGTTAATTGAATAGGGTTAGACGTGTGGGAATTAAGATTTATTTGAGAAGCGCAATCTTTAATGGAAAGATTTATAAACCCTTGAGTAGAATTTGATAAATTTATATTATCCAGATCGGCATTATTTCCAGCAGGACGAAACCCTAAACTCCAGGCTTCAGCAGCTGTATCAACCGCGGCATTAGCCGCGCCCTCAGAAGAATATTTTAATTGTGCTACAGTATAATCAAGACCGCCTTCTGCTAAAAGTTTCGCTTTAGCGCCATATATGTAATTAGAAGCTGACTGTAAATCCATTTGCGATAAGGAAACAATCATAACAGTGGTCATTAAAACCACAGCTATAGCTCCAACAACAATTATTAACGCAAAGCCATTTTTGCCCTTGAGCGTTTTATTGTCCATAACCCCGTTTGCCTACTTTGTATTTAAACACTTTTAAAATATTAGTTATTATACATTAGTAAAACATTAAATGCAAATTAGTAACTCTTTATAACTAAAGTAATTATTATCGCGATTACAGAAAACGCCAACTGAAAAAGGCCGCTTGCATTTTGAGGAACTCAACTTACGTCAATGAGATGGAGGTGTAAGTTAAAGTTAAGCGGCCTTCAATTTTCAGCTTAAATTAAATTATGTAAAATCAAACTTCATATCTTAGTGCTACTTTTTTCTTTTTAATCCAAGACCAAAGATACCTGTAATGCCTGTTAGAAGCAGCATCAGAGAACTTGGTTCTGGAACAACTGAAGCTTCCGCATCATCATAGTAAACATTTCCTTCGCCCCAGCTTGCAGTCGCGTACTCTGCCAATACAAAACGAACTGATTGCGTTCCTGCTGGCGCTGAAAATGCAGGAGACAATGTAAGTTGCTCCCAGGTGTTTTCTGTTACAGACACAGTATTAAAAGCTGCTATTGGCGATGCAGAACTACCAGGATTAAGAACATCAAAATATGAAATCTGCAGACTAGCATTAGCCTCAGAATTCAATCTTGAAGTGTCTACCCATGCGCTAAAGGTGTAATATTCTCCTGGATTCGCAGGTTTGTTTTGATAGTATCCGCCCCAATCGCCTGACGCTGTATTCATCGTTATGTCTAACCCTGCAGCGCCTGTATAGGCGGCTCCAGTTGTGACGGTTCCTATGTGCCCACCCAACCTCATCCATGGAGTCTCTGAACCAGTTTCAAAACCGGGATTAACTAACAGATTCGCACTGGCTATTGCCGGGCTTACAAGCAAAAGAGCTATTACTAAAAATAGTAGTTTCTTCATACTCTTTTAACCTCCTTTTATTTTGTTGTCTTTCGTTCATATCGAAACGTGTTTAGATAAGGTCCTCAAAAAACAGTCTTGCTTTCTCGAAACGTTTTGACTGTAGGCTAATTATACCCCATTAACAATGCCTTGTCAAGAAGTAAATTTTGCTTTTATTGTGTAGATTATTGCTTAGGAAATACCCTTATTTCAGAGACCTAATTCACTGATTAGCTCTCTATCAGCGTCTATAAAAGATAAACCTGCATCATAGCCTGACTTAGATTTTGATGCAGAGTCTCTCCAAACTATCTTGGCATAATATTCTTTATCATTGAGAGATTTTTTAAAAAATCTGAGTTTTATTCTTATGCCCACATTCAGGTCACGATTCAGGGACTCATCCATCCCTTTTTTGAGTTTGCAGTCACGGTTAAATATCCAGCCGGCGCAATAATCACAGACCTGGCAATTCCAGCCTGTGGGCCATTTTAAGCGAGCTCCACCCTTTGAGACATCATAAGTCTTTAATCTAATAGGCTGAGTTAGGGGGGTCTTAAAATTACGTTTAATTAGCTGCCCTTCAATCACCAATTCCATATCAACTCTTCTGCTACTTCTCTTCTCGAGCATAACTTATTCCTTAATATTTATACCATATAGGCAAAAAAAACCAATTTATAGTGTATTATCAATACAATAGCACCTATATTTTGTTATGTCAATAGTAATATATTGTCTTTTTATGGTAATAAGGCTATTAGGAACTTATTTGAGGGCTTTTGTTGATTCTCTGAGTATAAGCTCAGTTTTAAGAGTTATATGTTTAGTTTTGTATCTCTTTTCAGCTGATTGCTTTAAGACAAGGCGGGCGGCTTCCCTGCCAATTTCAACTAATGGCTGCCTGACTGTAGTCAGGCGCGGAGTGACATAGTTTGCTTCTAAGGAATCATCAAAACTGACTAAGGATAAATCATCCGGAATTGAGTAGCCCTTGGTCTTAATAACTCTCATAAAGCCAATTGACAGGTTATCACTAGAAGAAAATATGGCAGTCGGCTTCTTTTTGCAATTTAGAAATTGCAGGGCAGCTTTCTCACCTGAATCAAAGCTGAAATACCCCCCCTTATAAACCATCTCTGAATTAAAAGCTAGGCCATATTCCTGCAAGATTTTCTTAAAAGCTTCAAATCTTTCCATACCATCAGGTGCACTTAAATCTCCGGCTATAAGGCCGATATCAGTGTGCCCTAAGTCAATTAGATGCTTCAAAGCCTGATGAACGCCACTAAAGTTATCTACATTAATATAACTAACATCTTCTTGGCCTAAATACTTATTAATTAAAACAAAGGATATATTATTCTTCTTAAGTACCTTTATATCCTGATGCATGTCTCTCGTGTAGTCAATATTCATTATAATTAAATTTTTACTAAGCCATTTTCTTGACACCTGATAATATGACTCACCTTGAGTCTGATCTAAATTAAATATTATCAGGGCATTATCAGTGTCTTTACAAACATCCTGTATGCCACTAATAATTTGAATAAAATATGTAATTGTAAAAAATGAGGGGTTTTCTGGAAAAATTGCGGCTACAACCGGAAATGTTTGATTAATTAATCCTCGCGCAATTAAGTTAGGCTCATAACCCATAGTCTTGGCTATCTTTAAAACCTTTTTCCTTAAAACATCACTAACGTAACCCTTGTTATTCATAACCAGTGAAACAGTAGAATGAGCCACTCCAGCTTTTTTAGCAATATCTTTTATTGTTATATTTTTTTTACTTTTGGCCATGCTATTCCCCTATTGAGATACTGCGATTAGCACAAGTTATATTTCCCTCGTTATCTTTGACAAACAAATAAACTCTATAAACACCTGGACGATTAGGCACGGTAACCTGTGCAACTCCAGAAGAAATATTATCAATTTTAACAGCCTCTATAAATTCATTACTTTTTACACAATAAAATTTAATAGCTGCTTTCAATGGATCATTATCATTATTAATTACATCAGCTTTTATCTTTAATATATCCCCAGGCGCTAAACCGCTATGCTTATTAAGCATATAACTCTTAATTGTCGGCGGATAGTTATCAGGCCTCTGGCCTGAATACATATAACGCACCATCCAATAAGACCTCTTTTTTAAATTCTCATACTCAAGCCCCCACCAAGTAGGAGACATTCCTTCGACACCAATAATCTTTTCATTTAAATGAAAAGCAAATCCTCCTAAATTGCTGCCCTTATTACCTTTTATGCAATCAAGCCAGACATTCTTAAAAGATTCAGCCTTACTTTCTTCACTGGGTTCAATTGGTAAATCATTATCATCTTTTCTTACTTCCCACGGTCCTAAAGGACCAAATTCGGTAAAGATATAAGGAATATCAACTTTAGAACTATTCCAAGCATCATAAGCAATAGGAGCTCCACCATAAAAATTAACACCATAGATATCTAAAGAAGGAGTGTATTTTTTTATATATTCTAAAGCAGTAAATCCAGCTCCTGCATAGGCTATGGGATGATTAGAATCAGCCTTATGCATTCTCTGACAAACCTCTTCAAGAAATTTAGCAAAGGCCACTCTTCGAGCTTCTTTATCCTCCTCGGAAACCTCAACTTCATTTTTCTTATCAGCAAGCTCACCTAAAACAATAGTCTCATTACCAATGCCCCACAACAGAAGATTAGGACTATCTTTATGATTATTAACAAAATCTATAATATTATCAATAATTAATTCTTTAGAAGTATCATCATTAACATAATCCAAATCTATAGGAAGCCAGTAGCCCATCATAACCATTAGGCCATAGTCTCCACTTTTCTGTAATATTAACTCGTCATAGTCGCTTGCCCCCCAACGCCTAAGAGTATTAGCTCCCAGCTCCTGAGAAACTGCTAGCTTCTTATCAATAATCTCTTCATGCAGGTAATCACCACAACCAATCCCTTGAATATAATATGGCGCACCATCCACAGTAAGAAGCCACTGCCCTTTTCTGCCTATTATCTTAACCCTTTTAGGTAGAGATTGAACCTCACCTTCAGCAAAAACTGCTGAACTAAAAGCTATCAGAAGCAGGCATAAAATGACTATACGGGTTATTCTTTTCTTCATTTTTTAGCGGTCCAAAGATCTTTCAGTTTAAAGTATATTTGTCTTAAATATCTATAATTGGGTGAATATATACCATCTTCATTTTGACCACAAATTCCCCACCACTCCTCATTGCCACTTTCACGAGTCCCGGAATCAAACGTCGGCGCATCCCAACCGCCCTTATAAGTGTGGATTGTAGAGTTATCATAAGGAGTCTTCCACCACTCATCCAACCACTCAAAATAAACACCGCCCAGAGATGTTCCGGCACCGCCTGCATGATTAGCTTCAATATCCTCCCATTGCTGAGCCACAAACGTTGCCTGTAATTCTTCATTGGGCACTCTTGGATCTTGCCTTGAATCAAGAACATCACAGCCAAATTCAGTTAAATAGGCCGGTCTGTTTATTCGGGCAGCCGTATTCCATAGGCCTGAGAAATTATGCGACTGATACATGTTGGCTCCATATATATCTACACTTTTACAATATTTATTAAAATCAAAAACACCTGCTAATCCGGAATTTGAAATTGAAATTGGATGATTAGGATCTATTTCCTTAATCTTACTGGCTATTTTCTCAACTGTTTCCATGTAATAATCATGGGCAAAATCGCGACTCGTACAACCCTGCTGGATATTATTTTCATTACCTAAATTCCACATTAAAACCCATGGCTCATCCTTATAACTCTGAACCATAGATATAGCTTCATCATATAATTCCCAACGAACATCAGGATCTGAATAATCAAGGCTATAACCAAGACTATGGCCCATAATAACCATAATCCCATAATCCCTGTAAAGTTCTCTGAGCAAATCTTTTGCACCCTGTATTTCATCAGCAGTAATCACAAATGGATCGGGACTGGAATTAAGACCGATAGGATCGTAAATTCTAATTGTATTAACACCCATATCCTTCATTAACTGAAAATCTCCAACTTCCTTCTCTTCCTCTGTCAAAACACCATTTTTATCCTCATCTACCCTGGCTCTATGCGCCGGGTCAGCAGCAATTGTCAACCAGCTTTCATACCAAGGAGGAGCTTGACCAATTTGTGTAACCTGATAAACTACACCCTTTATAAAATAATCAGTAGGTTTTTCATACTTACCTCTTCTAATATTATATTTTTCAACCATCAGCTTCATGTGACAAGGATCATCTTTATCTACCCAGACAATACTGGGCTTCATGTCAATTTGATCAATGGGTAGAGTGCGCAGATTGAGATATAAAAGAATACCCCCGGCAATAACAACTAAAAGTACTAGAATAATAATGGGTGTAATAATCTTTTTATTCATGTCCTAAATATCCTCCTAATTAATTAAGAAATTAATCCTAAAACTCATATCTGATTTCATCTAAATAAAGTACAGCACCATCTGAATTATCATAACGATTGAGAGAAATTGAAAAACCAACCTTTGTTCTTGATAGATTTAAACCTTCTAAATCTATACTATATTCCTGCCAAGCATTATCTAAAACAATTGGTCCTGATGATGCAGTACCTAATTGAGCACTATCAATACTAATTGAGCCTATGTCAAACTCTACAATTTCACCGCCATTTTTTCCTCTGGCGTAAAAAAATAATCGCTTAGCACCATTTAAATCATACATATCCTTACTCTCATCATCAGAAACAATCAAGGAAATAGTTGATGCATAATGAGTTTCATAACCTCTGGGATTATAAACAACTTCAAGAGATGAACCGCCAGCCGGTGATACATTATTCAAATCTTCACGAGTATAAATGCTATCATGGTCACCAAGCTTATTAATGCCCAAAAAATGATTCGTCACTGAACCGTAATTTTTAAAGACATAAAAATCATCCATCGCAAGTGATACGTGATGAGATGCTAATAAAAATAAAAGACCAAAAAAAACTACTATAGATACTTTTCCAACAGCTCCATTATACATAAAATAGACCGCTACTCACTTTCTAAAAAACCTTTTGAATTAGTAGGAATTTGATTAAACAACTCTGATATGGCTTTATAACCCGGCTTCGCATCGCGATAACCAGTTACAATTCCCCAGTGTTCTTCAATGTGGTCATCTAAAACAGAAGGTTCTCCTGCTTTCCACCAACCATCAGACCACTGAAAAATAACAATGCCAGCCGTTTGCTCATCGGTTATTTCAATTTGAGTTTTTAAGACTTCATACTGCAATTCTTCATTTATATATGTACTATATCCAGTCTCCATAATGATAACCGGCTTATTATATTCGACTGATATATCCTGTATTTTATCAACGGCTTCCCTGGCATTAGCCACTCCCAGCCATTGGCCATGACCTCCAATATATGCATTTAATCCAATGACATCTAAAAAATCATAACCAACTTCACTTCCAATATGCCCCAACATATTCGAGGCAGTTATGAGATGTTCGGGATCTTCCTCACTAACGACATCAAAAATACATTTAAGAAATTTATTAACGTCTTCAAAGCCATAGCGCTTCACCACATTACCGCCATGCTTACCCCATGCAAAAGGAGCATCGTTCCAGATGCTCCACATAAGAATGCATTTTCTATCTTTGTCTCTTTTGACTATCCTTAAGGCTTCTGCCTGAAGGACCTTTAATTCATCATCTGATTTAAAATTTGTCCAGTCTCCAGGATAAACTATATTCTCAATGACCATAATATTATATTTATCAGCTAAATCTAATATTTCAGGCGGCAAAGGCTCATAAGATCTAATACAATTTATGCCTGCCTCCCGCATCATTTGAAAATCTTTTTCAAAGACTTCAGGTGGTATTCTATAATAACCACCCATACCACCTAAACAACCAGGATAATTAATACCATAAGCAATCCCTTTTATAAAAAATAGTTCATCATTTAAATAAATCCTATCACCCTTGGTATATATCTTGCCGCTTACAAGAGCTTGCTCAGTTGCAGTATCTATTTCGCTATCTTCAAAAATAGCAAATGGATCCTCTTCTGTTTCTTCAACTTTTTTAGCTTCTTTCTGCGCCTTCCAGTGACCTTGCAATTCCTCATTTTCTTCAGCTGAAGCCATAACGGCTTTGTCCACCTGAGAAGCCGAATAAGTAATTTCACCTATTTTAAGCTTAATAGTCACCCCGCTAGAATTTTGCTTTATAATAACGCCTGTTATAACACGACCATTTTTCAGATGCAGTTCATCAGCTGAAGCCACAAGCGAAAATGCCCCTATTAAAGAGAAAATTATTGAAATATATACTATTATTTTTTTCATAGCAAAACGTTTTTTTAGATAATTTATAGTAGCATATACTTAAAGAAAAGTCAACTTTGTCACCTTTAATAGTATATACTATTACTATATAGGGCTTGACTTAATGATAATAACAGCTATAATCAAGCCTAATTATTAAAAGGAGTTAATAATGGACTTAGAAGAGTTTTGGCAAAGTGCCCTTAAAAAAACGGAGATTCACAGAACCCGCTTAAATAAGCTGCACACCTTTAAAGCTACAGAGCTACCCTATATTCTTTTGGCTGAATCTTCAGTTAATGAGGGTGATACAGTGGTAAGAAAAGGAACTATTAAAGTTGATAAACCTCTTATCGTTATGCCGGAGCATTATCCAGTATTTGATGGCTTTGATTTTAAGGAAGATTTAGATATTAGTGATGATAGCTTAAGGTCTTTTTTATTAATGCGCGGCATAAGCTTGCCCTCCTTGAAATATCATAATAATACTTACGCTATTGAGGTTTATGAGGGCTCTTTAAGTAAGGCTATTGATCATTATAAAGATTTAATACAGAAAAAAGAAGATATCAGGCTTGGCTTAGTTATCGGACCGGATGAAGCTTGGAAGTTATCACTTCTAATCTATGTAGCTTCTATGGTGTCAAAGTCTGCACAAAGCGACATTAATGGATTTATAGAAAAACTAAAAAAAGATAATTTAGATAATTTAAATAATCAGTAGTCAGCTTATTTCTCAAGTAGAACTAAAGTCTCTACATGCCTAGTATGCGGAAACATATCTACAGACTGAACTACTTTTAACTTATATCCGGCTTCAATAAATAATCTACTATTATCAAATAAACTCTCCGGATTACATGAAATATATAATACTTGCGGTATCTTGAGAGCTACAACACGCTCAAAGACCTTACGACTGATACCTGCTCTAGGCGGGTCAATAATTACCTTATTAAAACTCCCCTGCAACTCATCCTTTTTGTCCTTAAGGGCCAGTCTAACATCAGCCTGAATAAAGCTCATATTCTTTATCCCGTTAATGTCCATATTCTCATGAGCTTTTATAATCGCCTGCTCATTAATCTCAATACCCACGACATCTTTAACGCTCTTGGCTATATAAAGTCCGATACCGCCTGAGCCGCAAAACAAATCTAAAACCCTATCCTTCTTCTCAGGCTTGATTAATTTTTTGGCCGCATTATAAAGCACTCTAAGGCAACGTGAATTTGTTTGAAAAAAAGATTGATTATAAATCCTATATGTAATGCGTCCGACATCTTCTTCAAGAAATTCCTTACCATGCAAAAGCTTTACCTTCTCAAAGCTAAGAGCATCACCAACCGAATCATTAACTACGTGAAAAATACTGGTTATTTTATAACCATTGTTTCTTGAGCGCGTTAGTGATAATAGTTTTTTAACGTATTCACTTTTCTTTAAGCGCCCTTTACTAGTAGTCGCTATTATCACCATAAGCTCTTTACTAGAGACACTCTTTCTTATCAAGAGATGTCTCAAGTAGCCCTTTTGCTTATAGCGATGATATCCTTTAAGATTATGTTTTCTTGCAAAATTCAGAGTTACCCTTAAAACATTAATTACTTCAACACCAGCAATAAAGCACTCTTTTAACTCAATCACTCTTCTATTTTGTTTATTGCCGTGTAAACCTAAACATACGCCACCATCTTCTTCGGCATAGAAGGTAAATTCCATTTTATTGCGATAATCATATTTAATAGGTGAGGGTAAAATTTTCTTAAGACGCCCCTTAACTATAACACCATATTTATCAGCTCTCCGGGTTATAAGATTTGTCTTTAGTTTGAGTTGTTTCTGGTAGGTAACATCCTGCAGTTTACAGCCGCCGCATATATTAAAGTGTTTACAAATTTTCATCTTTAAAGAATATATCCTAACTCTCTTAGGGTTTCCATTTTTTTCTGCCAATCCTTTTGAACCTTAACCCAAAGTTCGAGATATATTCTTTTTTCGAAAACCTTCTCTAATTCAAGACGCGCCTCCTGACCAACTTCCTTTAGAATATTAGCCTTTTTTCCGATAACGATAGCCTTTTGAGATTCTCGCTCAACTATAATTGTGGCTTGGATAAATAAGACTGCCCTCTCCCGCTCTTCAATATTATCTACTTTTACGGCAACTGAATGGGGAACTTCTTTTTTCATATGGGTAAATATTTTTTCTCTTATAACATCAGAGATAAATAATTTATCCGGCAAATCACTACTCACATCTGGTGGATAAAATGGCTCAGAAGGAGCTAAATGCTCAAAAACGGTAGTTAAGACTTCATCTAGACCAACACTCTCTAAAGCAGAAATAGGTATGAAGTATTTTAGGGGGTCAGCATTTGTACCAACAGTATTTTTCCACAAGCTTATATAATCATCTGCGTACTTCTGACCTAAATCTCTTTTATTCAAAAGCATGATTACCGGCTTTTTTAATTCCCATAACTGACTTAAAACCTCTTCTTCTTCTCTGCCTGGACGTCGGGTTAAATCTACCATATATAAAACCACATCAGCTTCATCTTTTGCTGAAAAACTCCTTGAGGATAAAAATTTCATAAGGTGTTTATTGGATAAATATATTCCCGGAGTATCCACAAAGACAATCTGCCCTCTGGGATCATTAAAAATTCCCCTGATAGAAAACCTAGTTGTCTGCGGAACTTTTGATATAATGCTTACTTTTTTTCCCAAAACATTATTTAAAAAAGTTGACTTACCCACATTGGGCCGGCCCACTAAGACTGCAAAACCAGCTTTTGTTTTTACTTTACTCATCTTTATTCTTTATCTTTCTTATTTAAGCTATTTACATATAAAGTAATTATAATAAGTTGCTTAGCTTCATTGTAAGGAATGATTATATTATCTTCAACTTTACCTCTCTCAATCTTACGCCAGTTGGTAATCCTTCCACCAGCAATAGACATCTGACCATAAGCATTACCATAGGTAAAATATAAGCCTTTATCTTTTTTTAAGAAAACTAAAACTTCGTCACATAACTCATAAGCCGACATGTATTTAGCAGGTACATTGTTTTCTCTGGCATAAACACTGATAACCTCAGAACTACTACTACCTTTAATAATTTCCCTTATCTTTAAAAGCGATAACTGATAATAGGTAACATTGTTAAACTTAAGATTTACCGGCCGACTCGAGACAACCTCTGCTTTTACTATTAAATCTGCACCTCGGGTGAGCTCTTCAACGCTTGGCATACTTTGCGGGGCATCATTAATAAAGGTCATGCCCCAGTTGATACCTCCTCCATCAGCTGAATTAACCTCTAGATTACCCTCACTAGTCGTCTTACAGCCTAAGGATAAAAAAATCATTCCGATTACTGCTATTAAAATTTTAATTAAACCCACTGAAAATATACTATCTATCTTCTTCATATATACTTATTAAATCCAGGTAATCATCATAGTAAAGCTCCCCAGATATTTCTTTTCTAATTAAAGCTTGGCGCATATCATGCGGCGGATGACTTTTAAAGTAAGTATAAGCTCTCCTTGACCTTTTCTCATCTAAAGCAGCTAGTTTATCCAACATGTCTAAAGCAGCATTGGGATCATAACCAGCTCGCTTTAAATATCTGACAGATAATTTATCTGCCTCCTTCTCGTATTCTCTAGAATACTGCATCATAAGAGAAACATAGGTAAAATTACTTCCACCTTGAAAACTCCTGTCACTATTTCCCATAACGGCAAGAGCTGTTAAAAATGTATAGAGATACTCTCCTTGTAGTTGTTTCATAGAATGCCGGGCAGCAACGTGGCCCACTTCATGAGCAACAACTGCAGCAATTTCATCATCTGAATCAGCCGCCTCTACTAATCCTCTACTAACAAAAATATATCCACCCGGTAAAGCTAAAGCGTTGACCTCTTCATCATCAATAACAGCAAAATGATATTTGAGGTCATCTCTATCAGATACAGCTGCAAGCTTAGCCCCGATATCTTTTACCCTTTTTTGAACTTCTTCATCTTCACATAGGCCATATTTCTTTATAACCTTTTTAGATAGCTTGGCCCCCATGCGGACTTCTTTATCTGTTGAGTACAAAATGCGTTCATGCTTACTCGTAGCAGTATTGTACTGAGTTGACATGCAACCTGAAAAAAACATAAATAAAATTAATATTATATATTTTTTCATAAGTGTTATTATACCACACTCATCTTAATGATAAAGAGATTATATATTCTGTTTTATATAGTAATCGAAGAGCGTTTGATAAGGAGAGCTTTCTGTAAACTTAGAGGTAGAAAATAAGTCAAAGGCATCTTTTCTGGCTTTCTTTAATATAACATTATCCTTTATTAAATCAGCTATTTTTAAATCGTTAAAACCATGCTGCCTGTTGCCAAAGAATTCTCCCGGGCCTCTGATAATTAAATCTTCCTCTGCTATCCTAAAACCAGAAGATTCTTTTTTCATTACAGCCAGACGCCTTTTGGCGATATCAGTTAGGGAAGATGAAACCAAAATGCAATATGACTCATGAGACCCTCTGCCAATACGGCCCCTAAGTTGATGCAGCTGACTTAATCCAAAACGTTCTGCATGCTCAATAAGCATAACTGAGGCATTTGCTACATCAATCCCCACTTCGATAACTATGGTTGAAATTAGAATATCAATTTTATTATTTTTGAATGCCAGCATGACTTTATCTTTTTCAGACCCCTTCATTTGCCCATGCAAAAGTCCTACAGTATGCTTGGAGAATATATCCTTACTAAGATGTTCATACATTTCCTTAGCAGCTTTAAGCTCCAGCTTCTTTGATTTTTCGACTAAAGGATAAACTATATACGCCTGCCTTCCTTCGTTAACCTGCTCAATAATGAAATTATAGGCTCCCTCAATCTTCTTTTTAGTCACCCACCAGGTAGTAATCTTTTTTCTACCAGCAGGAAGCTCATCAATAACGGAAACATCTAAATCACCATAAATACTATAAGCCAAAGTCCTGGGAATAGGTGTAGCGGTCATAATTAATAAATCTGGATTTTCCCCCTTTAAATAAAGGGTATCCCTTTGAATTACCCCGAATTTGTGCTGCTCATCAATAATCACCAACCCCAGTTTTTTAAAAGAAACATTTTCTTGAATAAGCGCGTGGGTTCCGATAACTACATCTATTTTATGATTATTTATTTTATTAATTAACTCACTTTTCTCTTTTTTCTTTATTTGGGAAGTTAATAAACCCATTTTAATCTTAAATCCCTTAAGTAGTTTATCAATTACCCTATAATGCTGCAGGGCTAAAACTTCGGTAGGCGCCATTAAAGCCACTTGATATCCAGCCGATAAGGCATAAAGAGCGCTTATTATGGCAACTACAGTCTTACCTGAGCCGACATCTCCCTGCAACAACCTCTGCATGCATTGAGAGCTGGATAAGTCATTCTTAATCTCTGAGATAACTTTTTTTTGGGATTGAGTTAGCTTAAAAGGTAATTTTTTTATAAAGGTATCTACTAATGGTTTCTTAAAACTGAATTTAATACCTTTATGCAGATGCTTGTAATTATACTTACGCCAAGCCATGGTTAACTCTAAAGCAAACAGCTCTTCATATATTAACCTTTTTCTAGCAGCATCAATGGCCTCATTGCTTTTGGGAAAATGAATATCTCTAAGAGCTTTATTTAATGTTATTAGATTATATTTTTTTCTGAGAGGCTCAGGTAAATTATCCAAAACATTGCTAAATTCATTAACCGCATTATAACTTATTCTTCTTAAGGCCCGTTGACCGATTCCTTTAGTCAAACTATATATAGGAACTATTCTTTTGGTGTGTATAGTATCTTCAGAAGCATCATCCTCATCAATAAGCTCATACTCAGGATTGATTACCTGCAATCCTTTTCTCATTGAAATCTTACCGTAAAAAATTACCTTATCCCCTACTTTAAAATTATCCTTTAAGTAGGGCTGATTAAACCAAATCGCATCTATTCTGCCGCCCTCATCACCTAAAGCGATCTGAAAAATAGAACGCCTATTGCGCGCTCTGCGAGAAGCCTTAGCTAAAACTTCAGCCGTAAAAGACTGCATCTGTCCAACTTTTAAGTCTTTGATTTGGTTTTGCCGGCGTCTATCTTCGTATCTATAGGGGAAATGATAAAGTAAGTCTTTTGTGGTCTGTATACCTAGCTGCATTAAAATTTGAAATTTTTTAGGACCCACGCCCTTGATAAACTGAGCAGAATTTAAAAGCGAATCTTGATTCATGATAGGATAATATATTGAAGATTATAGATTTTTGTAATCCTCTAAAGGCAAGTTTTCATCAAAAGTCACACCCATCCTCCAGGTGCTTCCTTCTTCTTGTCGAGCCCAGAGTATTTTACCTTTTATTGAAATCATTTTATTAGTGCCCATAATATGCATTCGCACTTCCACTGGAGTATCTGTAGAATACAGCTGATCACTGAATATCTGCATGCCATCGCTGCTTAAGTTAGTAGATATTCCAATATATATTTTATTGCTTCCCTGCTTCTTCATTTCAATCTGGAAAAGGCGAGTATATCTATCACCTTTCCTTTTGCCTTCTACAAAATTAGGCTTAATATAATACTTATTAATATCCGCTTGCGGATCGTCAAATTCTATACCAGCTTTCCAGATTCCCGTCTTGGTGCGCTCAGCCCACGTAACTATACCTTTTAAAACTAATTCTCCATCAGACCCGGGCAAAATAAGACGGATGCCTATAGGAGCATCCGGTTCCAATTCTTCTTCTGTAAAAATCTCCATACCTTCTGGAGCAAGTTTTGATATACCCAACCCACCAACACTAATATCGCTTGAAATTAAGCTTAATATGCGGTGGTTTTGCAGGTTTTCAATCTCAACCTGGAATTTCAATCTAAGCCTTTTGAATTCCCTCTTTTCCGGATAGTTATTATCTTCTTGCATACTTACACCTCTATTTAATATTATACCACTGGAAAGACTGTAATCAAGATATTATTTTATATAATATAATAGGAAATTAATAATTCTTCATGAAAATATCAATACAATTGAAGCCCTGAATACATATTGAATTTAAAGCTATTAAATGATACAATAGCATTTACACTTAAATCAAAATTAAAGGAGAAAAGAATGCGTAAAGTATTAAATAAAAGGTTAATAGCCCTAAGCCTCTTGTTGGTCTTAGGTTGTTTTTTGCTCTCAGCCTGCGGTGGCAACAAAGAGAAACAAGCTAAGCAATTCTATGATTCAGGAAATAATTACCTTAAAAATAATAAGGTGGTTGAAGCGGTGATCAGCTTTAAAAATGCCTTACAGCTTAACGAGGCCTATACAGAGGCCCGCTATAAGCTGGCAGTCTGCTATACCGCTCAGGGTAAATACGAAGCCGCTGCCAAAGAACTCAAGACATCTCTTGAGACCAGCCCCAAGAATACAACTGTAAAACTGGAGTTGGCCAGAGTAATGATTTTGCTTGATAATATCGAAGAAGCTAATAAGCTGACTACAGACGTAATTGAGTCTAACCCTCTTGATGCTAAAGCGTATTTACTTCTGGCTCAGGTAAATATAGCTAAGAAAGATTATGATAAGGCTATCGAGAATGCCGATACAGCCATGAAACTCGAGCCAACACTTATAGACGCGCCTTTAATTAAAGCCGCTATCTACATTCAAATGGGCAAACAAAAGGAAGCGGTTGAAGTCATTAAAAGTGCCTCGGAAGCTAACCCGGATAACGCAACCCTGCATTTACAATTAGGTCAAATATATTCAGCCCAGCAGAAGATTGATGAAGCCATGACTGAATATGAGAAAGCAATTAAAATTAATCCTGACTTAATCACAGCTAAATTGGCTTTAGCTAATACATATTTACTCAAAAACATGCCTGATGAGGCCTTAAAGATCGGAAAAGCACTTGAGGCTAAAAACGAAAGCAATCTAGCTATTAATTATATTATTGGTACATCCTACTTACAAAAGGCTCAATACAAAGAAGCTAGTGAAGAATTTTATAAGATCGTTGAAAAGAATCCTAAATTGGATCAAGTGCATTTTAATCTAGCTGTCTGTCTTGAAGCTCAAGGCAAGACCGAGCAAGCTATGAATCACCTTAAGGAGACTTTGAATCTTAATCCTAAAAACCCTAATGCCCTCTTTGAAGTGGGCCTTCTCTATTTAAAAAAGGCTGATTTTGAACAGGCACTTATAAAAGCGAATAAATTGATTGAATATTATCCTAAGAGTGCGGCCGGTTATGACTTAAAGGGTAGAATTTATATGCTTGAATCTAAACTAAATGATGCTCAACTTAATATGGAAAAAGCTGTAGCTCTTAGTCCTAATTCAGTTAGCGCTCATATCAGTTTAGCCGGTATATATGTGGCTAAGGGTGATACAGAAAAAGCCAAAGAAGAAGCAAAAAAAGCGATTGCCCTAAGCCCTGAAAATGCAGGAGTAAATAATCTTTACGGCAGTGTCTTAGCTGCGGCTGAAGATTACGATGGAGCTATCACCTACTTCGAGAAATCTATAACATTGAATAAAGAGTACCTCAGTCCTTATTTTTCATTAGCTCGTATTTACCTTATTCAAGAAAATTACAAACAAGCTGAGAAAGAATTTAAAAGAGTCCTCAAAGTATATCCAGAAAACATAGATGCCAGATTAGGCCTGGCAACTATTTATGGAGTTCAGGGGCAAGCCGATAAAACAACTAGAGAACTTGAGGGCATCCTCTCTGATAATCCTGACCTCAGCCCTATTCAGTTAAATTTAGGTAAAATTTACACTCAGATCGGTAAATATAAAGAATCTGAAAATCTAGCTAAAAAAATTATTCAGAAAAATCCGACCAACTCATTAGGCTACTATATCCTGGGTAATACTTATTTAGCCCAAGAAGACTTCGAAAAAGCTATAGAACAGTTTGAAACTATAACTAAGCTTTCACCTGAAGACGCAGGAGCTCATTATAATTTAGGTGGCGTTTATGCAGCCAGCAATAATCTCGCAAGAGCTAGAAGCGAATATAAAAAAGCACTGGAAATTAATAAAGATTTTAATCCTGCTAATTTAGCTCTAGCTAATATATATTTACAGGAAAATAAACTCGACAGCGCTAAAAAAATATACAGCACTCTATTGACAAAATACCCTGATAACCTGTATATTCTTCTTCAATTAGGCGGCGTATATATAAATGAAAACAACCCTCAGGAAGCCTTGAAGCTCTTTAATAAAGCTCAAAGCCTCTCCCCTGAATCAGTATCTGTTAAAATGAATCTAGCCCTTACCTATGATTTATCAGGTGATAAGGATAAAGCTCTAAACATTTATAAAGAAGTAATAAAGATATCTCCCGATTACGCTTATGCTTACAACAACCTAGCTTGGTTATATCAGGAAAAAGGTTTATTTGATGAAGCTCTCTTAAATGCAAAAAAAGCAGAGAGTTTAAACGGGAATGAAGCCGCTATTAAAGATACCTTAGGCTGGATTTACTTTAAAATGAATAATATTAGAGAGGCTACAAAATATATTTCTAAAGCCGTAGATATGAAACCTGATGATGCTTCAATTAATTATCATATGGCTGAAGTTTACTTTAAGCAGAATAAGAAAGATATGGCTCTTTCCTACACTAGAAGAGCCCTTGAAATAGACCCCAACCTAGCTGAAGCTAAAAATCTACTTTCTAAATTAGGCCAGTAAATAAGTATTAATATAATTAACACAAAAAAGGAGTAAGCTTAAAAACCTACTCCTTTTCTTTACATCTTTTCCTTTTAAACAATTAATAATTATCTTTACAGCGTAACCTATCTTGCTTCTCTATTATATCTTTAGAATAATATTTTCTTAGCTTATTGGCTTGATAAAGCCACTTGAGCCGCAGCTTAAGAGGTTTCTTTTGATAATCCTTAATTATATCGTTATCTAAATAATAATTAAACCCTATCATCATCAAAGCTCCTTTAAATATTTTATATCAGCCTTATCCTGCTGCCTACCGGTATTCTTTTTCATCTCTACAAGGTGCTCAACGCAAATTACAGGAATTTTAATATTATCCATCTGTTTAAAAACTACTTTCTTTACTGCCTTCTCATAATCAATAGGTACATCTATTAATATATCTATTTCTGAAATAGCCCATTTACTATTTATAAAGCAAAAGGCTTTCATGTTCTTATTTCTTATCCAATCATCCCTTTTTTCTTTTATTGCAAAATCCATAATTTCTACAGGAACTTTTGGCGTAAAACCCCATATCTTTAATAAGTTTAGTAGTTTCTTTAAATTATTATCATCCATTTCAACTAAAATATCTACATCATAAGTCATTCGAGGTATACCTAATAAGTTCACAGCTATCCCGCCACAAACAATATATTTGATTCTCTTTTTATTTAATTCTTTAAATATACCTATATAATCAAGGTCTTTAGTCATTTTTTTATGCCTCTTTTTAATATAGCATAAGTATATCTTATATCCTGATACCAGTCAAGCTGCTTGGGTTTTGTTCGAGGCGAAACCTCGAACAAATTATCTTTTCTTATATTGTCAGCCAACTAAATAAAAGTACCGGATAAATAAGGCGATAACTTATTTGATCTAGATAAACCGGTGCTTGCCGAATGAAGCAAACGGACTCCTTATAATATAGGCTAGAACATAGGTTACAGTAATCAAGATGGTATCCATAGCCACCATAGTAAAAATAAATATTTCTCTCTTTTGAAATATATTCTTCATCTTAATTACCCACCTGATTTTTAATTATGTTTTCATTTATAATCCTAGGTGCCTTTGGTGATAAACCGTACATCGGATCACCTATAAACATCAGCTTCCAGGGACTTGACCAGGAACCTGAATCTTTTCTTAAACACTGAGAAAGCGGCCGGCCGAATAATAAGTCGGCAGTAATCTCTGAGGGCGCATTAAAAGACTGTACATAAGGCTCACTAACCGAACCAAAGTAAATATAAGCTCCATTCTCTAGCCATCTGCCGGCAATGGTGTCCTTATTGTAAGGGTCAGCAGCTGAGTTTGAATGAGTATATAAAACTATTGCCGGAACTGATTCAGGAATATCTTCTACCTTCGCTTGAGACCCAGTGAGATTCCAATCACTCGGCCCACCAGATGAATTGACAAAGACTAAATCGTAGATATTACCTTTTTCTTCGTTTAATATCTGCCATCTTGTAAGTGTGGCCTCACCTTTATCTATATTAGTTACATTAAAGCTCGCACTTAACATACCAGCAGGATAATCAGTCCTATAATTTAACCAGGTCCCTTTATCATCATAGGCATTAAAAAATAATATATCTTCTGGCTGTAAGAAGATTGCGCACATGCCCTGATAGATAGATTCATTAAAGTCCCCTATTAATCGACCCACATAGGCATTTCTTTTATTCTGCTCATCGCGACATAAGGCATCATCTAAGGCATATCTGCCAGGACTTGTTGTCTGCTTATAATCATAGGCATAAGGAAAATCCCCTGCTATAGTTATGTAATCAATGCCGTCTAAAAGCCCTTTATAAGGATATCCCCAAGACATAATAGACGTATCAACTTTATCCTTTAAATCACGCATCTTAGTTGCATTAACTACTTTTTCATTCTTAGCTACATAAGGCAACATATCAAAAGCCTGCAGTCTGCTAGATGCCAAAGCTAAACCTCCGGCCATCTCACCAGAGTTAAGGTCAAAGAGCACTATCCCTAAAGGTATATGCCCGCTATTATCAAAGAATTCTTTTATATTATCTTTTGAATAATTATTTTTTACTTCACTTAATAAATCCTCACTATTCCAGCTGGTATATAAGGCCCGATAAAGCATGGCCTCATCGACGCTACCGCCTAAAACAACAGAACGAACACTCTTGACCTCGTCTGGTTTGAAGGCTTCTATAAATTTATCATTTAATTTTGAACCTTCTAATAAAATTGGATAAATTTTCCCTTCATCCCATAAAGAAACATAATAGAGATAGGTTTTAATATCCGGGACAATATAAACAGTATTTTCTACTTCCCTCATTTGATATAACTGCTGACGCCTCGGAGGCCAGACAATCATGGTCTCAATTAAATCCTGAGCTCTATTAGCATAAGAACTATCTGGATACTTTTCTAAGACTTCAATAAAGCGGTCTAAACCTTTTTTATATCTTCCCACCTGAAAATAGTAAGTTGCCTGGGTATCTAAAAGATAAGGCACTCGATCATCCAGCGGATAATTCTCTACAAAGGCATCTATATGATTAAAGGCCTCTGACTGCATCTGCTTGGCTAATTCAACTCTAATTAATTCAAATTCATAATCAGCCCCTTTAAGATCAGTTAGGATAGCCAGGGCTTCATCTAATTTGTTATTAGCTAGTAACCTTAAAGCTTCTATATAATCAAGCTGGTTTTGATAAACACCTGCGTTAGCCCCATCTATTCTTATAAGCCTGGTATAACAGTCCTGAGCATCATCCAGCTTGCTTTGTTTGATCATGACATCGCCTAAATTCTTAAGAGTTTTTATCTGATCATCAGGACTTAATTTTTTTAAATTACCGACTTCAGCCTGCTTCTTTAAAGTCAGCAATGTATCTTTATTCTCTAAGACATCACGCATTTTTCTTATATAGACACGGGCTTCCTGTACGCCGGAAACACGGTCAATTTCTTTAAAGTCATTTCCTGCTGAACTTAAGAAGATTACCGTCGGATACTGAGTGATGTCATATTTCTTTAAGAAATCTTTATCTAAAACTGAAACCTGCAGACAGACAAAGGCATTGGATAATTTCACTAAGGCATTGTCCTTTAAAGGTCCGCTTAAAAGCTCACCAGAGAGCTCATCCCAGTCTGTCTTAGCAAAAACCAGCATATCCTTATTGGTTTCCAAAGCGAATTGAGATGCTTTATCTGCCTCAAACATCCATTTAATCTCTTCGGCTGCCTCTAATTTAACGCATAGACAGCTTAAAAATAACAAGACTACAACAACTGATCGAATATACTTCTTCATTTTTTAAGCCCTTTATTTTTTTAAGGTAAGTAATCCTTTAATAAAGGAATTACTTCCTCAGAAAATCTTTCTTCTCTCTCTAAAGCCTCACTCAATGATACTCTTTGTAAGCATGAAACCCTGACTATTGAAGCCTGCATCTGATTTGTAAAAATGGCATTCTTAATTACGACCAGCTGATGCCTTAATTTATCACTAAAAACCTTGCTTGCCGACTGAAACCAGAATAATATTATCTGCTCATCATGATCTCTTTTAAATATCCGCTTAGCTAGAGTATATTTTTTGCCTTCAATCTTAATCGTATCTACACCCTTCTCTTCTATTTTCCAGCCTTGCGCCGGATAGCAGACATTCGGATTATGGGTTGAGGTCCCTTTTCTGGAAGTGAAATAGGCTACATAAAACTTAACCTTGTATTCCTTATTGCTAAACTAAAAGCAATAATGAATAAAATATTACCGAAAATTACTAAAAGAACCTTATAACCAAAGATAACATTATAGGTGATTACAGCTTCCGGGGCTAAAACCCAGAATATCCACCAGCTAAAAGCCACCATGTAAACTACCAGGCCCATGGCCGCAATCACAAAAGCCATTTTTTTATATACCAACTGTGAAAGCAGAGTCACAAAACCCAAAAACATTAAACAACAAAACATAAACATAATCCAGGTTGATATTTTTTCATAAATCATTAAACTCGGGGCCACCCTATCAACACCCGCCAACCAGTGAGCTTTATTAAGCAGGATCCATTCACCCAGCTTAACATTATAGAACCAGATCCGATTTAAGGTTAATACACCAAAAAAACAACCCATAAAAAACCAGTTCATATCATGGCGCGCATAAAAGTTAATGATACATAACAACGCAAGCCACATAAATGAAGCACGAAGTAAGAATTCTAAGTAGCTTACACCGTAAATAACAAAATTTTCCATTTACGGTCCTCCCTTTCTTAGGGTTTAATAAATAAAAAACTAACTAAAAAACAACCGCTGCCTAAAACCTCAAAAATGTCTTTGGTAACCTGCACTAAATAGGCAGTAGATGGCATGCTTTCATTAACCGATAAATAAAAGCCTAATAACAGTACAATAATAAAGGCATTAATCCCAGCTATAAAATATGTATAGCTTGGTCTTTCTTCCCTTAACCTTGAATTTAATATAAGAACAACTATCAACCCTAAGATTACAAACACAGAATCAACAATAAAACCCGGCTGTTTATACAGTTTCAGCCAGGGAGCATATTCCATGCTTAAATTAATATATTTAATCCCATCATGCAAGAACCAGTTGCCGATTATATTATCAAAATCAAAAAACTTATTGAGGGTAGTCAGTAAAAATACCACCCAGGCAATATGCCAGCTGAATGATTTTAATTTAAAGGCCACTCTCACTAAGGCAAGTGTAGCAAAAAGCAGTAAAACACAAGTAGTTGAATTTAAGACAAGCTGTAAATTAGTCATGGTTATATTCCTTATATTTAGTTTCTACAAATTCCTTAAAATTCTTCTTAAAATGCTCTTGATCATATTTAAGGGCATGCTCTCTTATTTTAAGAGAATTACAACTCAACCCTTGAAAATCCTTAACCGCCCTTATAAGACTAGATACATTCTGCTCATTAAAGAAAACACCAGTCTCACCAGCAACTACCGTCTCTAATGCTCCACCAGCTCCATAAGCTATTACCGGCCTGCCTGAAGCCTGAACCTCAACCGGAGGATATATAACCTCAGCATCTCTATTATAAAACTCTTTAATCCGACTAGCTACATTAAAAGAATTAGCAATAAAATAATCCACATGCCTGGATGAATTAATATCTATCTTCTTTAGATATTTAATTATATAAGGTAATAACTTTAATAATACCCCATGAATACTTTCTCTTTTAACATAATCCTCATACATCCAGATAAATCTAGCCGGCGTATGACAATAACAAATATGACATGTTCCAGCATTCAACCTTAAACACTTACTAAAAAAACTGGATGAAGATATAACCAGATCATATTCATTTAAATTAAACATCTCAAAGGCCGCATGATACAAAACCAGGTATTTCTTAAAATGCTTAAATATCCCAGGCAACCTCTGCATAAATGAGACCCTGATATCCATTTCTTTAAAGCTATCCGGCATATGCTCTCTATCATAGATAGAAGTATAGATAGGAGCCTCAGGGTACATTGAATGTAAAACTTCAACTACCTTCTCTGCTCCCCCATACTGATTTAAAAAGTCATGGACTATGGCTACTTTCATATTAAAAACCTTTATACTGTTCCACCTCCGAGGTGGAACAATGGTTTCACTTCTGAATTTCTACATCTTATGATTGTTCGAGGTTTCGCCTCGAACACTACTAAATCTTGGATATGTTGGAATTATTACACTTACTTTTGGCATTTTATATTTTCACCATCTTAGTTACTATTAACATTTGCAAGTAATTCTCTACAATTATCAATAATATTCCTATCCATTAATAAATTAATCATTAAATACAATCCAATCCCAATGATTATAAGAAAAACAAGATTTATTAAATTAATACCTGCTAATAAATATTTTTTAGTCATTATTACAACTATTCCGGCCAACATAGCTGCCCCAGTTTGCAACAATATTATCTTCGCTATTTTATATCCAACTCCTTTTATGATTCCAGTTAAATAATAATAATGAAGTACAAAACTTAAAAAATATACTAAAGTCCCAGTTATACTAGCTCCAATTATTCCAAATTTAAATGTTAAAGGATAGATAATACAAAGCATTAATACTAATTCACTTAATTTTATTTTACTTAATATATAAGGCTTACCTATTGCTGTAAAGACTGGCCCCATAGTGGCAGCAAGCCCTCTAAAATATCCAAGAAAACACATTATCATAACAGCTGGAACCATGGGAAGCCATTTTTCCCCATAAACAACTTGAATAAATTCAGGAGCAAGCACCAACAACAAAAAGGCAGCTAATATAACTAAGAATGACGTGCCCTTGAGCACCTTTAAGTATCCCCTCTCAAGCCGAACGACATCATCCTGAACTTTGGCATATGCAGGAAATGAAACGTTTGATATAACATGTGTAATGGATGTAGCTGGTAAATTAGACAACTTATAAGCAAGTAAATAAAACCCTAGTGCCCCCATGCCTAATAATTTACCAACCAGAGCATCATCCCCCTGCGTTATGATAAACATAGCAATCCCCATAAAAAAAATATGCTTACCAAAATGAAATAATTCTTTTGCTATGTTAATTTTAAATTTAAATTTAGGTTTAAACGGATGTATTTTATAAGACATACCAACGCCTATAACAGCACCAGCAACATTTCCTATGACTAATGCCCAGACACTTCTCAACCAAAGAGCTAAACCAACAGTAATAATTATGGATAATATTGCTGTAATCTGATCAAAGAAAACTTTTCGCTTAAAATTTAATTCCTTACTAAAGAGAATAAGTCCAATGTTATTAAAACCGTAAAAGAGAAAAGAAAAAGCAATTACTCTTAATATTGGTTCTATTTGTGTATTATCATAGAATCTAGCTATAAAAGGAGCGAAAATAAATAAAAGTAAAAATAAGACAATTCCTCTTAAAACAGAAATCACCCAAGCTGTATTTAAAACATCATCATTATAGTCTTTTCTTTGAATTAGAGCCTGATTAAAACCAGTATTTGTAAAAACTGCCATACCTGCTATGGCCACATAACATATGCCCATTAAACCAAAATCTTCTGGCGTAAGGAGCCTAACAAGAATAATAGTCTGTACGAAAAACAGAATTTTGCTAAATCCAAACGACCCAAATACCCAAACACCACTTCTAGCTGCTTTTTGCGACAAAGTGCCTTCAGTGGATAATAACCCTTTGAACTTAGAGTTGATCAATTTTTTAATATTCAAATTAATCCTCTATATTTTCTAATACAAAAAACCTATGATAAGTAATTTCAAACGGTCTATATGTATTTAAAATATTAAAACCGCAAGCGCAAATATCCTTACTAACTTTTTTAAGATCATATCCCTTTTTGCCTATTTCCCAATAGTGCTCCCCATCAAATATATGCTCAGGCAATTTGAGCACTGGTATGTATATGAATTTCTTAATCATTTTAAATCTTGGTATATGAATCACATATCTCCATGTCTTATGAACATCAGGTAATGACATAATTACATATTTCTTCGATACCCTTTTTAATTCTAGGAGTGCTTTACTAAAATTTTCATAAGGCAAATGTTCTAATGTTTCATAACAAACAACAACATCAAATTCATTATCAGGTAAAGGTAAATCTAAAACTGAGCCAACAATATCAGGTTTTAAATCTTTATCAATATCAACGGTGGTAACATTGAAATTGCGCTTCTTAAGATAATCAGAAACAAAGCCATTACCTATACCAACCTCAAGAACCTTCTCTGGCTTTAGCTTAGTTATTTCATTAATTTGATGCCAATAACTACAAAACCGTTCTTTTGAATCATATTTTAAATTATAATGTGCTGCTTCAACTTGTTTTCCCATGAACTCACTTACTCAATCCCTCTTTTATTGTCTGTCTTGATACAGAAAACATATCTGCTAATTCTTCATTGCTCAATTTATTAACATCCCTGTCAATACTCTTTAAATAATCCTTAATCAGATAAACCAACTCCCTGCTCTGAGTCTGAGTTCTTAAATTATCACCTTGAAAAAAACTACCCTCTACCTGAAAGGTCTTGCCCTTTAGGCTAACTATCTCCACATAAGCTGCCCTGGCTTTTTTAAACGAAAAATCTATGAGGCCGTATTCATTTTTAAGTTTAGATAAAGATTTTATGACCTGTCTTCTTAATGCCGTATCTGTCCAATCCGAAGGCATTCCTAAATCAACTGCTACTTTTTCCATAGAAATATAAAACTCACTTTTATCCCATCTTAAGGACTCACCTAAAAGCAGAAAATATAAATCCATAGCCCGGGCATCATGCGTGGTAATCATCTGAGGTAAATACCCCTGATCCTCTAATAACACACAAGGCATACTCACCACGTTAGCTACCCTAACCTCTTCTTTAATACTTATCTGCGGAGGGCCTTTTAAATCTTCACCCACTAAATGCATCTCTTTTAACCTATTTAATTCATCCTTGGCTAAGTCAGGTGAATCTATTAAGACACTAGCTTCATAATTATCTTCTAAGGCACTTATGCTCCAATTAGTACTGCCTACAACCACAAATCTGGAATCAACTATTAATAACTTATCATGCAGTCTATTTCGGGGATTTACTAAAAGAATCATTGCTCCCTTCTTACGCAAGACATCAAAACAAGTTCCCTGACCTACATCCTCAGGTTTATAATCCCGCTCATCCACCTTAGTATTTAAGTAAAGAGTAACTTTAACCCCTCTATCTAAGGCTTCTTCTAGATCGATCAATAATCTATTAACTGTATGTTTCTTATTATCACCTGGCTTAACTATATACATAGATAAAATTATAGAGTCTTTTGAATTATCAATTAAATTAATAACTTCTTTTTCATAGGACCTATCAGATACATCTTTTACCTTTGCCGGATAATAGACGTCTGAAGTATATGCTACAGATGCACTAAGGGAATAAGAGAAAACAATTAAAACGAGAATTAAATATTTTAACTTGCGCATATGCATAAACCTCACACGTTAGACTAAATGTAAACAAACATCAAGATACAAGAAACAAAAAACAAATAAACACCAATAACCAAGTTACAAAATATACCCCTAAAGGGCACAGGCAAACAAAACTAAAAATACAAATGTTCAAACAGAAGCAAAAAACAGTAAAACAGACTATAGACAATAAAAACAGACAATAGACTATAGGCTGTAGACTAAAAACAAGAAACAAAAAACAGAAACAAAAGCTAAAAAACAAAAGAACAGCAAAAACAACAAATAGAGACAATCCTTAGAAGATGCGGGATTAAATTTCACTAATGAATTTACTGATAAGGACAGCGGGAACATAATATATGACAATACCATTATCCAAAAAATATATCTTAGGCATTTTACTGACTTCAGTTCTTTTATTTGCCGAAAATGGCCGTACTAATTTTACTATAAAAGTTTGCTCTAAAACATTTAAATACTTTAGAACTTCGCGGCGTTTTAACTTAAGAGTATTAGAAAGCTCATGCACGTTAAGCAAGTTGCCAATCTGTGAAGCCAAAATTTTAAGAAGATTATTATACCCTGCAATATCTTCCCCTTTAAGGAGAGATTTAATATCCTTTTGTATATAAGAATTATATATATCACTTAATTCATCAATTTGTAAAGGTGGGGCTTTCTTATAGCTAATCTTTTTGTAATCAGAATATTTTATTTTGCTTACAAACCGAATATACTCTTCAATGTTTAATGAATATAAGTTATAAATTTTCTTGCGCCCAGCACATAAACTCTATAATAGTTATATTCTAGAACTGTTACTGTTACTGAAGGTATTTCCTTCACGAATTTCTGTAACGCTTCAGAGATAACATCCTGATATTCAGTTGGAGTTAAACCGGAAGCCTTTAATTTTCCGATAGGATATACTGTAGGAACCCCATTTGGGGGTATAGTAATCAGCTGCTTTAAGTCCTCATAACCCCAAACACGGACTTCAAGAACATCAGCTGGCCCTAAGGTGTATTCCTCTGTAATCTCACCTGCAGGCTCAAAACCTGATTCACGGAATAAACTTTCCGGCTCAGGGTTCTTAACTGATTTAATTCCCGGAGTAGCACAACCTGTTAGAACCATTAATATAAAGACTATTAATAGCTATTTAAAACGCTTCATCTACTTTCTCCTAATTAAGAAGACCTAAGAGGTCTTCTTCCTTTATGCGGTGATGCCCACCAGGCGTCCTATATGACTTCAGTCTTCCCGAGTAAATATAGTTCTTGATTGTAGAAAGACTCAAATTGAGATACGCAGCAGCCTGTTTGGGAGTAAAATACTTTGAATTATTTGGCAAATTAGACATATACACCATTTTAAATCCTTTACAAGAATTAAGACGCTAACTTCGTTAGCTCTAAGACGCCCATTTCATTCGCTCTAAGGATTAAGTAAAAAACAACAAATACAGACTTTAGACAACAAATACAGAACAAAGTCATACCCTTTTGGGCACAGGCAAGACACAAGATGCAAACAAATCCTAAATAATATAAAATCAATTAACCGTGATTAAAAGTATACCAAAACTATGGCTATCTGTCAAAGGGAATTTCTTGCGTTTATTCTGTAATATTTTCCAGAGTGTGTATCATTTATAAGTAATTATATTTTACTCTAATGAGATAAAATGTCCAGCACTATTTCGATAACTAGACAATCTCATTTAAACAAATCCTAAATTCTAAACCCTAAACCCTAAATAAATCCAAAACACTAAATTCAAATGTTCAAACAGAAGCAAAAAACAGTAAAACAGACTGTAGACAACAAAAACAGGATTAAGACGCTCGCTATTAACAAAGTGACGGCAAGCTCTAAGGATTAAGTAAAAAACAACAAATACAGACAATGGACGATAGACGGTAGACAAAAACAGGATTAAGACGCTCGCTATTAACAAAGTGACGGCAAGCTCTAAGGATTAAGTAAAAAACAACAAATACAGACGTTAGACTAAAAACTAAGAGCTAAGACTATAGACTGTAGACCATAGACTAGAAACGACAAAAACAGGATTAAGACGCTCGCTATTAACAAATTGACGGCGAGCTCTAAGGATTAAGTAAAAAACAACAAATACAGACAATGGACGATAGACGGTAGACAAAAACAGGATTAAGACGCTCGCTATTAACAAATTGACGGCGAGCTCTAAGGATTAAGTAAAAAACAACAAATACAGACAATCCTTAGAAGCTCCGGGATAAATTCGCATAGCAACTTACGAGCGCTACGCTCCGTAAGTTACATGCTCATCCAATAAACACTATTGACATATAAATTAAAGTATGTTAAATTATGTACTTATTGGTTTTTTGAATATTCCCCTCTCATTCTTAGAAAGCAAAGAATGGGGATTAATTCGCATAGCAACTTACGAGCGCTTCACTCCATAAGTTGCGTGCTCATTAACAAAGAGAGACAAACAATGTCAAGAGTATGTTATATATGTAATAAAGGAACAACGGCCGGCCGCTGTATTACAAGGCGCGGTAAAGCTAAAAAAGCAGGCGGTATCGGCCTTAACATAACCGGTATAACTAAGAGAACTTTTAAGCCTAATCTACAAAAAGTTAAGATTGAAGAAAATGGCCAAAATAAAAGAGTTCTAGTCTGCGCTAAATGTATTAAAGCCGGTAAAATTAAAAAAGCTATCTAATTAATTCCCTTCTATAAACATGAAGGGATTTAATTTAATATCAAAAGCAATAATATCCCTATTAAAGACAATATAGTCTATTGACAAACGCGAGTGCATAGTATATGATTATATTGTAAGTAATAAAGTGATCTTTGAGGTGTGAGTTAATATAAATTTGTTATGGCCCTAGTTTCGAGGTCCTGCCCTCCCCCCTAAAAAAACTAGGGCTGCTTTTTGCCCTTCTTAGGTATTCAGGCAGAAAAGAGTTCAGCAAGCTCATTCTCGCCGCGCATAGTAAGTGTTTTCAATATTAGCTTCTGCCATTTAGGCGGCGCACTCTTATAGGCTTTTTGAAGATCTTTAGTCTCCTTATTTCTTATAAGAGCTTTAAGAAGATCAATTGCAGCATTTGCATCCTTATCTGCTTTATAAGCATCCTTTCTCTTTTGAGAAACAATCAACTTATGCAAAGCATAATATGCTGGATGAGGCAGTTTGAGAGTCATAGTGCCAACCACTACTTTAATAGTCTTATCTGTAAGAAAATTTAGATATCTTAGCGCCTGCGCATTTACAGCCAGCTTATCCAATTTATAAGGCTTTGTTGTCCCTCTGCCCAGTTCAGGCACTAGAAATTCAATGATTAAATCAGGGTGCTCAAGTGCCATATAACCCTGGATACCTCTAAAACCCACAACAAAACCATCACCTTTAAGCAATTCAGGTATATCTACTTTTTTCTTTATTTTTAAAGGATTAGGAATTAATAGGTCAATATCACGCGTTCTTATTGAGGGTCTATATGTGATATTGGAAAAATAGTCTTTATAAAAAACAAGAGCCCAACTGCCTATCAAGATTATGTCTTTTAATAATCCAGCTTTATGAAATTTCGCTAAAACCTTGATACATAGATTATATTGTTTTTTCTCCACGTAAGGTTCCCCTTAAAAATTTAATCTGTTTTTTACTTCTGGATAATAGATTTCTGTACTTTGCTCTTAAAACTTTAACTTCTTCATTTTTTTTTACTTCTGCTTTAGATGCCTTGCCTCTGTACTCAAACTTCACCCTTCCATCTACCCTTGATACTAGATAATAATAGTAGTGGTCTTTTATCTTCTTTCTAACTAAACTACCTATGGGTAATTTAGAAAGCTCTCTTTCATAACTTTCTTTCATATGAAGAGAATTATTAAGTTCTTCTCTTAAGATTCCTTTTATGGGTTGCATCTTATCTCACCTTTTATTAATTAATAGTTACCATACAACTTACACTATAGTATACATTGTATGGTAACTAATGTCAAATAAAAAAATTACCACACAAATTAACTACATTGTATGGTAACTTCTCTTAAATAAATATATTATTCAATTCACGCTAATTATTTACTTATAACTAATGTTTCTAAAATATCATCAAAAGCAATTACATCAGCCTCAAAGGACTCTCCTGTCTTAGAATTAAGTATAATCCCATAGAGATACTTATCAGTTACAAGATAAATCCTCTTCTGAAAGAAGGTAATCCCCCTTTGGGAGAATTCATCAACCATCTGATAGGCGTCATATCCTTTTAAATCCACAGGGCCCTTCTCTATTAATCCAAAGGTGACTTCTTTATTAGCCTGCATATTAGAGATATCAATTTCAACCGCCTCTTTGGCCATAAAAGCCATAGAGTTGTTTTGAGCTAAAAAGACAATATTTGTATTAAAATCATCTGAGAAAAACTGGACTAAAAATACATGAGGACCTAACTCATTTTGTTTAAGTTCTTTCATGGTCCAATTTTCAGGAACTGTTAGTGAACATCCGGTTTCCTCATTTTTAAATTCAGTTCCGGAAATCTTAGATGTATTCTCTGAAGAACACGATACTAACATCATTCCTATAAAAACAACAGAAATAACAACTAAAAAAACTTTAGACTTCATAAAATCACTCCTTTGTAAAATATTTGGAGTTATAACCATAAGACTTTGTAGGAATAGCATTAAAGAGTCTCTTTATTTCGCCATACCCTTCCTTTGGTTCTCTATAGCCGGTAACTATACCCCAGTGCTCTTCTATATGACGGTCAAGAACATCAGGACGTCCCGCCTTCCACCAGCCATCAGACCACTGAAATATAAATATACCAGCGACATGCTCACCTATTACCTGGATTTGTTTTCTTAAAACATCAGCCTGAGTTTCTTTTCTGGATTTTGAAGTTACATAAGTGCTGTAGCCTGTTTCTAAAATAACAACCGGTTTTTTATAATCTTTTGAAAAGTCAACTAACTCTTTAACCATCTTCTTGGCCTTTTCATCCGAAATCCAGCGGCCATGACCACCTATATAAGCATTGACCCCGATAACATCAAGAAAATCAAATCCTAAATCATAACCTTCATGACCGAGCATATTCGAGCCAGTGATTAAATGCTCTTTATCAAGCTCTTTAACTTCCATATATATTTCACGCATAAAATTATTTACAGTCTCAAAGCCATAGCGATTAACCACATTTCCGCTTCTGCCCCAACTAAAAGGCGCATCATTCCAAAGACTCCACATTAAAATAGCCGGATGATCCATATGCTTTTGAGCATGCAGCTTGGCTTCCATAAGAAGGTTTTTTAATTCTTCGGGAGATTCGTAATTAGTTTCACTATTAGGATAGACGATATTTTCTATGACATATATTCCATGTGCATAGGCCATATCTAAAAGTTCTATAGGGATTGGTTCGTAGGTCCTGATGCAGTTTATTCCAGCGGCCTCCATCATCTCAAAATCTTTCTCGAAAACCTCATTTGGTATCTGACCGTAACCGTTCATCCCGCCTGGTACTTTAGGATAATTTATCCCATACGCCATACCTTTAATAAAAAAGAGCGAGCCGTCAACATATATACGCTCCTCAATAGCACATATGCGTGAGAGCTCTTTAGTTTCCTTTTCTTCGGGGACCCTTACAACATTAACTTCTTTTTCCTCAACTACCGGTTCTCTAAGGGCAGCTTTTTCAATTACTGTGCCAGTCTTTTGCCTCTCATCAGCCAAGTGTTTCCATTTTTCAATTAACTCTTCATTATCTTCTGTAAAATCTTTCTCAATCTTCTCGATGTCGTTATAGCAAATAGTTGTATGGCCTATACTAATACGCACAATAAGCCCTTCATCAATTTCACATTCGACAATACCTTCAACAACTTGACCGTTTTTTAAAAATATTGTATCAGCGCTCGCACTCTTTAAAAATAGAGAAATACACAGAAACATTAGAATGCATATAGTCCTCTTCATTAAAGGTCCCTTTCATAATTTTTTTAAATGACAAAATATAACTATTCACCAAATGTAATAGCTACATATGAATTTGTAATTGTAGCAAATGAATCTGTATCTCCCGGTGCACCATTAGGATTGTAGCTGTTTAGGTCAGCTATCTGACCTTCGTTATCTGCTCCAACTAAATCAAAGACATCAGGATCAACTCCATCTTCATCTAGAGTTGGTTCATCTGAACCGCCAGCATGCCATTCATCTGCTTCTTCATAAACTTCTCTGGAGAGATCTTGGTCTTGCAGACCAACACCGACTATAAATCTCCAAGTCTTACCTCTGGGATCCCCTATAATATCATAAGGTAAAGATATTTCCATGGCATACCAGCTAGCATCAGCAACTTTAAAACCGGGAACGGGTTTGTCATCACCTTCAACATAAGCAATTAGCTCGCCCTTGCCATCCCACAATCTGCCTTTATAAGTACTGGCTACCGCAACAACAAAATCACAAGCCAGTTCATCTGCTACCTTCATTTCAGCAAAAGTTCCATTATATGTATTAAATTCATCTATATCACCCTGAGCTAACACGACACCGCCTTCTTTTCCGCCGGCAGCACCATCAGTATCTATACCGATAATTCTATAAGGTACCCACCAGTCATTAGGGCGTGAACATTTTATCATAAAATATATTTTCTTATCATCATAAGTTACTCTAAATTCTCTGATGTCAGCACCCTTTTGGAGTTTTTTATCCAGTGGATAAACATAATTACCGGCACCTACATCATCTTTTTTTGCATCTCTCCAGATAAACTCACCCTTATCAACACAAGCTGTGTTGTCTTTTAAAGGCGGTAAGCCGACCCAGTCAACTATATTCTTATCAACCTTAACAGAATGTCCTTTTTCAATTACATACACCTGCTCATCGCATATGGCATTCGGCGCATACATTGCTACAACTGCCAGCGCCAATAATATAAGCATTAATTTTTTCATCACTTCCTCCTTTTATTGTTCTAAAGTTACTGCAAATATATGAACTTTGGGATTTACCGGAAATCTTATAGCTCTGAGTGTCTTCGTTTTATCAAGCTCGGCTTCGATTACATAAATCCCGACAGATGGTTTTTTCTTTGCTCCCAATTCATGGTGATACGGAAACATAAATGCTTTCTCTTCATTGAAGTTGTTGTTTCCCACCCACCAGTCTGAAAGACCGATAAATTCTTTCTGACTGCTGCCGTCTTTATAATCAAAACGGAACTCATGCATTTCATTTCCATTATGCATAACCGCAATCATATAGACCTTGGAGTAATTACCCTGTTTGACCTGAACCAGCTGACCGGCACATTCCATATTGTTTTTCTGCTCGTCGGATTTATCTCCGAACTGGAACTTAACCGGCACTTTACCATTATGGATATAGGTTGTATTTGAATCAGGAAAGTATTCAGCCGGGAAATTATAAAAATCATCGGCGTCTCTGGCATTATCCTGCCATGAAATCCAGTCATAATTCATTGGCAGGTCTACAGAAGTAAATTCTTCTTTATCAACTTTCAGATTAATATCGAAAACACGCTCGTTATTTCCTGAATCAACCACCTTAACATTTATTTTTACTTCATCATTAGTTTTATAGCTAGACGTATCTATTAAAGTTGTATAGTAATCAAAACCTTGTGCGTCCATCAGCTTATAATCATCACTATTAACTTTATAGTAAACTTCTTTAACTCCCCTATCATCAGTTGCATGAACCACTAGAGGCATGGTTTCGGCTATAAAACCACCACTTGCCACATTGAATTCAGCTTCTGGATTTTCATCAATATTATCCACTAAGAAACTGTATTCCTTTGAGATAGTCAAGCCATCTCTTTGTTTGGCTTTGATGAAGAGAGTGTGCATGCCCTCTTTTATTTTTGTGGTATCAACCTTAACAACCTTTTCTATTTCACTCGCTAACGGTGTATCCAGTTGGTTTTCATCTAAGGATACGCTAATTGAGCTTATATTTTTGCCATCGGTTATCCTATAGGTGAATTCTATTTCACCTTCAGTATGTGCGCCGCTAGATGGGCCAAGGATAGCTACATTCATTTCACCGCGCCTAGCTCCATAAAGACGCTGTAAGACATAATAAACCGGCTTAAAGACTTTTCTCTGCCAACCGATAACGCCCATTGTCTGAGGCTCACTAATCATTGTATGCCAGTTAAAGGCACACCACCATGTAACTCCGCAGACAAAATCTTTCTCTTTTGCGGCATCATAGGTATCCATAGCCACTTCAACCTGATTAGTAGAATTAGATAAGTCCTGCTCACTCCAGATTCCAAACTCTGTTATTAAAATAGGTTTATCCGGCATGAATTCATGCATCGCATCTAAAGCAACTGAAGTATCCTCATAATAATCCTGACCATAAAAAATACCATAATATGAGGTGATACCGATTAAATCACAGACTGCATGAGTTGAGTCTTTAGCATCGCTACCGGAAGCTGACTGCACAACCAGACGTGTACCATCAATTAAATAAGCTTCATCATAGAGATCCTTTATAAAGTCAGCTCTTTCTTTAGTAGCACCACATTCATTACAGGTGCTCCAGAAAGCTATAGAAGGACTATTATAATCTCTATAGATCATTTCCAGCCACATCTGTTTGGCAATTTTTCTTTCGTTGCGATGTAATTCAAATTCTTCAGAACCGAACCAGAAAACTGGTATTTCTTCCCAAATCAAAAGACCTACTCTATCAGCTAAAATATATGTTGCTGGATGATTGGGATAATGAGCTGTCCTTAAGAAATTAGCATTAATTTCTTTTAAAAGGAGCATATCTCTATATATGCCTCTTATACCATCATAAGATTCACCCCCACTAGCTCCGGGGTAAACTTCATGGCGGGCAAAACCTCTTAAAAAGATAGGCTCTTTATTAAAGAGAAGCTTACATTCTTTGGAATCAACCTTTATTTCTTTGATACCGAACTGCGTATAAAATTCATCTAAAATCTTAGCGCCCTTCTTCACCCTGACACCTAAACTATAAAGCTTAGGATTTTCAGGACTCCAAAGCTCACTCTTAGTCATGGGAACTTTTACTTCAACTACCCCAACTTCGAAAGGCTTTAGTTTCAGGGGAGAATCAGTATCTATTTCAGCCACCTTACGATGGAAGTCGGTAATCTTTTTAGTATCCATCTCTAAGACATTAGATTCGTTAATGTTGGTTTCATAAACAGCTATATTAACTGAAACAGTATTAGTCATATTGGAATAATTATAAAGAACAACCTTAGCAACAACCTCCACCTGTTCTTCAGAGGGCAGTTTACAAGTTACATCAGCCCTGGCAATATTTACATTAGGACTTGCCTCTATGTAAACATCACGGGTAATTCCTCCATAATTCCACCAGTCGCAGGTTTTATAAGGAATTATATCCTTATTATTTCGAGGAGCTTCACCCGGAACTTTTTTCATAGTCAGCCAGGGAATATTATCTACTCTAATTGCTATCTGATTATCCGCACCATAAGCTAAATACTGAGTCACATCAAAACTAAAAGGCGTATAGCCTCCCTCATGATTTCCGACCCACTTACCGTTAATCCAGACATCAGTAACGTAATTGGCGCCTTCAAAGTTAATCTTTACAAACTTTCCCTTATAAGAGGCTGGAACCTTAAATGTCTTTCTGTACCAGGCTCCATTCTGATACCTATCTGGAGGAGGATTTTCAATTCCGGGTATTTGCATATCCACCCAGGAAGAATCGTTATAATCTTTCTTATAACGGCCATGAGATTCATCTTCAACTTTAATAATAGTTTGATCATTTCTCTCTTTGAGAGAAAGCTCATGATCTGCCTCAATTCTTTCTTTCTTCCAAACTCCAGCTAAATCGAGATAATCATGCATCTGACTTTTCTCATAGCCCGAGAAAGGAATATCGTTAATGAAAGGTACTAAGGCATCATCAACTTTTTTCACTGTAAAAGTCGGAGTGACTATTACATCTTCATAAATTACTTCTGTTTTCACCAAAGGAGCCTGTTTGGCAATATTACGCTTAACGTAAAAATAAATCGCTGGAATGAATGCCAAAGCTAAACAAATTAAGGCCACAATGACAATAACTACAATACCGCGTTTCTTGGGCATAAAGCCGTTATCCTTTCTATTTAATAACAGCCAGTGTCAAGGATTTGTTTATACATTTGTTTATATACATAGTTCATTGCCAAGGCTGGCAAGACTAGCAATATACAAGTATACACTATTATAATGGTGTTAAGAATGCCTTTTTTTCTTTGACTCAAGGCGGGATTTTTATAAATTAAAGGTATCATAAAAGGCCCAATGAAAATTATTCCCAGGTAAAGCGACCAAGATTGATAATACCAGGGTAACTGCCCATTATCTTTAAGAAAATTACCGCAAAAGCGGCAATAAGCATCTTGATCATCTATAACTTGTCCACACTTAGTACAGACCATTATTCAATATCCCCCGCTTTCTTAAGAGCTATCTTGGTACAAATAGGCCCAACAAGCTCATAGAAAACAGTAGTTAAAACTATGGTTGAGAAAATTATACTACCAACACTTATCCCATTAATTTCATTTGTAAATGTTGATTTAGCTATTAAGGCCAGACCTAAAGCTACACCAGCCTGAGGAGCCAGACCTAAACCAATAAACTTTTTAACACTATCTTGTGCTTTAGCTGCATGAGCTCCCAATGAAGCTCCAATCATTTCACCCGGCAGTCTACTAAAGACATATATTAACCCTAATACTCCAATAACACCCAAGAAACTAGCATCATTAATCACTAAGTTAACGCCGGCTAGCACAAAGAATAATAAATAAAATGGCGAATCAACTGATCTAAGAGCATCAAAAAACTTAAAACTGGTCTTATTTATATTAACTAACACTGCAGCCAAAAACATATTAGCTAAAAGAACTGATAATCCAAATTGAATTGCTAAGCCTGCAGTTAAAAGAATAAAACCTAAGGTATAGATTAATAAATCAGATGAATTAGTTATAAACTTAGAGACTTTAGATAGAATAAGCGCTAAAACTCCACCTAAAATAAGAGCGCCCACTATTTCCCTACCAGCCTGCATTATACCTGCAAAAACAGTATCAGTAACTAAACCATGAGCACCAGCCATACTCTTGGCAATGGCTAAACAGAATGCAAATAAAATAATACCCCAGGCATCATCTATGGCTACTACGCCTAGTAAGGTATCTGTAAAAGTACCCTTGGCCTTGTATTCTCTAGTCACCATGACTATAGCTGCTGGTGCTGTTGCCGGAGCTATAGCTCCGAAAATCAACGCGATATAAAAAGGCAGGTCAGTTAAAAGCCAAATACATAAAGTTACAACAACCCCGGCCCCGATAACTTCACCTATAGAAATATAGAGAATAGACTTACCTATTTTTCTAAATCTTTCCATAGAAAAGTTTTGGCCTAAACTAAAAGCTATAAAACTAAGAACTATATTTGATATAAGACCTGATGATTGTAAAATATCAGGTGAAACCAGATTAAATAATGTAGGGCCTATTGCAATACCTAATAATAAATAAGCTGTAATGGCAGGTATCTTGAGCTTTCTAATCAGCTTGGCTGATAAGAGACCAGCTAAAAGAATAATGCCTAGACTGAAAGCGGTATTTATATCCACTAAATAACTCCGCTCTCTTTAAATAGAGCCAGGATTATATCGAATAAGCAGACTATCCCGATTAATTTTTCTTTCTCAACTACAAAAAGTCTTTGTATATCATGAACTTTCATTTGATTATAGGCATCATTGATATCATCTTCAGGTGATACTGTAACCATTTTAGAAGACATGATATCGTCAGCTACTACCAGCATTCCCATCTCAGATGATAAATCAGCAGTTGAAAGCTGCTGCTCGCTATCAGCTTCAATAAAAGGAATACTCTTGAGCATCTGCTTGGTCTCTGAATCAATTGGCTCAAAAACTTTTAAGATATCTTCAAAGTCAAGCATACCGACCACCCTACCATCTGGATCTAAAACAGGTAATACATGGTGGTTTTTTTCTTTAAACGTTTTGATGATTTCAGAAAGAGGCGTGCCGCGTGAAACGCTTACAACAGTCTTACTCATACAGTCTGATACTTTCAACTTCGTCTCCTTTATATTAGATAAGTGTCTTTAGTCTTTTACCCATAAGCTTCTTAATTAATGAAAGAATGATTACACTACTTATTATAAACAAAATTGTGTTTAAATTCCACCTATTTACCACCATACCCAAAGCAGTGCCTGCAGCAGGTGCATGTTCTGTATTACTAATACACATAAAGAACAACGCTAAACCAACTGCTAATGCAGCTGCTATATACATACTAGAATCTGCAGGTAAATACATACTAAGCCTTGGATATACTAACCAAGCACAAAGTATACCACAGATTAATCCAACGATATGACCTCCGATTACACTTTGAGGCCTGGCTGAATATGAATAAGGACTGGCAAAAACCACGAATACGCTTGAACCTAATGCAGCTACAATTGCCGCACTAGAAATCGTATCAAGAAAATATAGGATTATAAGCAGAGAGCCAAAGGCCAGAAAACTCTGCCATAAATAAGGTGTGATATTTTTTTGAGCTTTAGTATCTAATTTGAATAATTTCATTTAACGAACCGTATGTATAGTATTATACTACAATACGTTACGGCTTGTCAAGATTGAGAAATGGCGGTTCCCCGTTTTAGATGAGTTTTGCAACTGGCTAATGCAATACAGCTCTACAAATACACTAGATTTTTTAAAGCTCCATAAAATTACAACTGCATCTTAATCTTTATTAGGAATTGTATTCGTGGGAATTTAGAAATGGGTTATTAGAATTGCCCCTTCATTAGTCTATGCGTAACTTTTCTCAGCAACAATTCTAGGGTGAACTTTTGTTAATTCCGGTTTGCGAAACTTCTTAGCAACTTTTTTTAAAACTAATGTGCCAGGGTTTAAAAGTTCTACACCTATTAGTCCTCCTTTGTAATCAAAATCAAGGAAAACTTCTGGTGCAAATTCTCTAGTTCTTGCAACCTTCTTCTTTTCTAATTCAATATAAACTGTCTTAGCTAACGTATCAAATGAAATTTTCATATATTACCCCTTAACTTTTCTATCATTCTCTTCTAACCATGCTGCTGTTACTAAAACTATTCTATTATTACTTTTAGGTTCATATATTACATCTAATGTTTTTGAACCTATTTTCTTCATGACTCTCGAAGAACCAGTTAAATTTTTAGTTGTAGCTGTAAAAGGGTTGTCCGTCGGAGTATTAAATTCTTCAGATGGTATCTCAGGCTGATTAACTTTCCTATTTTTAAGATTCTCACCCTCAACATAAATTTGACTAAAAAGCTCATAGCCATAGTTAGCAATATTGCCTGCAGTATCTTCAATGACAATTACAAATATATTCTTACCCGTATTCAGATTGATATTGCTAATACTAAAAAAACCCTCATCAGAAACAGTCACTATTTGATTATTGACTTTTAAGCACTTAATACCAGCAGTATCAGCTAATACTCCTCTAATACTAACCGCAGCCGAATCAAGCACACTATGATTTTCAGGAGATATTTGTAGAATAAGTGGGGCTTCATTATCTTTAGTAATAGTTATTGTTTTCTCAGGGCCTATATTACCTGCGGCATCAACTAAATGTAAATTACAGATATTCTCACCATCTCTTAAACTTACCTCAGTTGTCCAAGATTCTTTATTATCTACTGCAACTTTTTCTACTTTATTTATAAATAAAGAAGTTTGAGGTTCTTTTGTACCTGTTAATTTGTAGGTGGTTTTGTTGGTAACGAAAGTATCAGCTTCTATATCAGGAATTAAGGGTGGCGTTACATCATCTAAATAAACATTATATATCTTCTCTGGATCATAAGTGGTTTGTTTTTCAAATGAAACACACCCTTCTTTATCACCAGACATAATATATTCATTTTTTTTATTTTTCAGACTGCCTGATAAATACAGCTGAAACGCACCGTCCTGATTACTTTCACTAAAGCTAATTATATTTTTTGAACCTTTTGGCCTTAGTGTCACTCGTGCCCCTTGAATAGGAATATGTACGTCTTTATAATAAACAATACCCTCTATAGCAAATGAATCTTTATCTAGGCTTAGAGTGTAATTTTTTTTGTAAGTCTTTTGCTGAATAACACGTATAGAATCATTCATGGCAGGAAAATCTTCTTTTGAAATAAAAACTTTATAAGGTGTTCCGGGAAAAGCCTTCCATTCAGAAGGAACTTTGAGAGCATAATTACCATCAGTATCTGTTAAAGCCGAATAACCACCGAGCTTTTCATTATAGATAGAAATTTTCACTCCGCTTAAAGCCTCACCAGAGCTATAAATAACCTGGCCTTCCACATAGGCATAGTATTCTTGCGGCAGTTCATCTTGGGCATAAGACCCATTAATACCTAAACATAATAATATTAGAGTTAGGAAAAATATTTTAATTAATTTTGATTTCATAATACTAAATAAAGTATGAGAGTTGATTGCATACTGAAATTAAACATTTGCCTATGTTAGCACACACAGCAAACGTCTGCAACTAAAAAGAAAAAAATTACTACTATTGAGGAATGTAAGTGCCTAATATCTGAACAAAATCATCTGAGGGCTTATAAACAGCATGAGACAAATAAAGAAGTTTGTCCGGGGAATAATACGCAAATCCAAAAATAAACTCATCTTCTGAATAAAATTTCACAAAATAATCGGGCATCTTCTTAAATACAGCTATTGGAGCAGCACTTTCTAAAGACCTCATCATTTGAGCAACTTCCTGCTGACCGGTAATGGTAGCTATGGCTTTGTCTTTGCCATCATCATAAACAGTGATTAGGATTTTATTAGTATTATATATATTATATTCATCAACTAAATCAACCGAAGGAATATCCCCAGCTAAAACGTTTGAAGAAAATATAAGAATACCTAATATAAAAAAAATTATTTTTTTCATGTGTACTCCTGTTTGATTCTTTATTATATCATAAATACGACAAAATAAAACCCCCGTGGGGCTATCACGGGGGTCCGAGGCTTACTAACGAAAATATAAGCTTAGTAAGGTTCTCGTGGTTTAATAGCTGATTTAACAAATTCACCGATAGCCTTTTTGTCATCTTCGGCTATCTGGGTGAATGAAATTCCTATGCGGTATTCTTTTTCTTCAAAGGGAATGCTGTTTCTAACCTCCCCTACCATGTCCATAGTTCTAAAACGATTATCATCATCGTCAATATAATGATTAATTAGTGTAAACTTCATAAATAAAACACTTTTTTGCGGCAGATTATATTTTGTTTCAATCGCCATGCCGCTTTCACTTAAATCAATCATCAAAGCATAAAGACTTTTGCCTCCAACAACCATAATTACCCGCGGTGAATTATATAATTCACAAGTAACTGTGAATCTAACATTAATCCTATTACGTTCTCTATGCTCCTGAATATCTGTCATTAGTCTCACTCAACTGAATAAATATCTATGGCTTCCTTGATAGCGTGGTAGTTTTCTTCGTCTAGTCCGGTAAAATTAGCTGCCACCCCATATAGCGGCATTCTTCTTTTTTCATCCTTGCAGGGTGAGTCAACTCGACAGACCCGCGCTGTACATTTCGCCCACGTACCTTTATGCGGCAAGGCAATGCTGAATTCCAACTTTATCCCAATGTCTATCTTATCAGTGTGATGAAAATAGAGACCACCTTCACCCAGATTCTTAATTGTAATCATATCCCAGCCGCGGGGTTTATCCGTATAATCATCACTGCAAATCCGGAACCTGGCTGTTATGGGTTTCATCATCCTTTTGTGCTTTCTATTGCTGTTAATCCCTGCAAACATCAGCTCCACACCTCCCCATGGGCGTAACCTGATTTAAAAGCGAAACATTACTACACAACTTATATGTGTAACTATATTATAATCTAAAAAGAATGTCAAGAAAAAAGATTGATAAATATTTTATTATGTGTTATTACATAAATAAAGGTGGTGAAAAAAAATGTTAAAAAGAAATCAGGTTTTATTGAATGATTGGTTAGCAGACATTATCAAAGATATGTCTAAAAAATACGATTTGAGTTTTTCTGAGGTAATAAGGATTTTTCTCTGCATAGAGTTAGGTAAGATGATCTCTATAGCTTATCCTAATCATGATCACAGCTTAGTTTATAATGAGAGTGAAAAGATAGTTCAAAGAAAAAATAATGGTAATCCTCTCTCTATGGAAGAACTACATACAGCTATATCTCGACTCTATTTTGAAACCAGAAAAGCTGCAAATTTATGGAATGAAGAAGAAAAAAAGATTTCTAAAAAGAAGAAGCCAAAAAAATCTTCTTAATTTTTAGGTTTTGTAAATAATAACGGAAAAATAATATCACTTAAGCAACATGGAAGCCAGACAGCTACGAATAGAAAGATGAAGATTACCGGATAGCAGTACCACGCCAGGCATCCTCCCTTAGCCATCAAGATATGAAACAAAGAAGCCCAGGTGCTCAAGAGCACATGACCTGCGTGCGGAAATTTTGTACTGGGTTTAAAGAAAGCTATAGCTATACCTAAGAAAGCCAGCGGATTAACTAAATACCATTTCTCTATAAAACCTAAATGAATATGCCTATCCGGCATACCCAGCATAGTTTCAGCTAAGTAAGGAATAACCGAATCACTTAAAGTAGCTATTCCGATAGAACCTACATAGCCTATTACCACCAGCATCCAAATCCTTAAGCCCCCTGTTCTGTTGAGCTTAAACATAGAAGCTGTGACCATAGCACTTAATAAAACATGCATGGGATGCAGGGTATAAAAAATATTATATGCGGCCTGATTGGGTATTCTCTTAAAGAAGAACATAATTACAATACCGGTTAGAGCCCCGAATATTGTAAAGGGTGCATGTTCTTTTAGTTCTTCTAATATTTTTCTAAACATCATTAAATTTCATAACTACTTTCTATACACTAAATCTAATGGTCAGGATATCTCCTGCTTCAATAATGTAATCCTTACCCCTTAGATACATTTTACCCGCATCCTTAACAGCCTTTTCACTACCTAGACTATCTATATCCTCAAACTTAATTAATTCTGCCCTAATAAAACCCCGCTGCATATCAGAGTGAATCTCACCTGCCGCTTCTGGAGCACTATTGCCCTTTTTTGTTGTCCACTGCCTGACTTCATTTGTGCCGGCGGTAAAGAATGATATTAAATTAAGGGCTTCAATACATAAAGCAGTGAGAATATTTATTGCCGGCTCAATAATTCCGGTGGCATCTAAAAATTCTTTTCTTTCAGCGGCATCATCAAGCGAGGCTATCTCGGCCTCGGTCTTGGCACTAACCTGCATAAAATAAGCACCTACAGCCTTATATTCATCTCTTAGCTGCTTTAATAGAGCTTCATCAGTTAAACTATTTTCAGAAACATTTAAAGCCACGATAATCTTCTTTAGGGTTATAAAAGGATAACTGGAAATCACTTTCTTTTCCGCTTCATTCAACTCCAATAATCTCAAAGGCAATTCTTTATCTAAATGGTCTTTAAGTTTTAATATGACTTCCTTTTCCTTTGAAAGATTTTCTTCCTTTTTACCCTTTAAACTTTTCTCAATTCTCTGGAGGCGTTTTTCTATAAAAAGTAAATCATTTAAAATAAGTTCTGAGAAAACTAAATCAATATCCCTTTTAACATCCACACTTCCTTTAATATGATAGACGGCATCATTCTCAAACGCTCTGGCAACTAATAGAATCGCATCTAAATCAACGACCTCTTTAAATATCTGCGAATTAGCCTGGGCATCTTCTGAAATCTTAGGGAGTAATTCGATATCCAATCTAGCCTGAACCTTACTTTCTGCAGTATAAATCTCTTCTAATCTATCCAGACGCGCATCACTAATCTGAGTCATGCTTTTAATGGGTTTATTGGAAGCTAAATCATATTCACTGGGTGCATGACCGCTTAGTACTTTAAAGAGTGTTTTCTTGCCTGATTGCGGAAGTCCGATAATGCCGATTTTCATTTTTTTCTACTGTCTCCTACTCTTTCTCTTCACTTTCTTTTTTACCCCCAAAAGGTAAAACCTTACCAATTACATCCGTAGTTTTATTAACTGTATCTGAGGCTGCATCCACTACCTTACCACCAACCTGCTTCGTAGTTTCTGTCGCGGTCTTTGCCGCTTTTTTACCTGTATCAACCGCTGCTCCAGCAGTAGAACCTATTATCTTGGTAGCACCTTTTAAAGTATCAGAGGCACTCGCTGCCAAAGCATTAACGTCGAAGCTAGTTAAGCGGCCAATAGCTGTGTTCATAATAGCTTTTACAATAATCACATTTGCTACTTTTTTAGGATCATTTATGTTAGTAAATTTCTCATTTATCTTAACCGGATATTCTGTTATCTTGGGTTTATCACCAACTGAATAATCCTTAAAAATAACCTTGTCTATCTTTAGACTCATGACATCTATCTGAAAACTGCCATCAGGTTTAGCTTTTTTTACTTTCTTATCAGGTTGAGCACTTTCCTGCTTTGTTTCTTTAACTACCTTTAGTGAATCAAGATTAAGCGAACCATCTTTATTCCTTACAACTACAAACTCTTTTAAGTTAATTCTTAATTCACTTAAATGAACATTCTTCTTAAACATCGCTCCTAAATCATAATCTACATATAATTCAGGCATCTCAATCATAACCTTATCAGGAAAGTCCTTTGGGTTATAAAGAGTTAAACCCTCTAAAGCGATTTTTGTTGAGAAAACACCCACATCTGTTTTGTCAATATGCATCTTCAATCCGGTCAGAGTTTTAACTCCTCCTGCAAGAACATGCTTAATAACCATATTCTTACCGATAATCAAAACTAAGAATACGCATAGAATGATTATTAGAATCAAATACCTTTTTTTCACCTTAATTCCCCCTCGCCTTGAGTTACTTAGTCTGAACTAAAAATCTCTATTTCCCAGAGAGAATAGCCCCACTCTGTAGCTCTTTTATGTAAGTTGAGTTTTATATAACGAGCCTGCTTATTAATATCAGTAATTTCTTCAACTTTGCCTCCGCATTTACTATTACTGGAAATCTTCTGCCAGGTACTCTTATCGGTTGAAAATTCTATATTATATTTTTTTGCGTATGCGTTTTCCCAGGTGAGCCTAATATCACTTACATTAACTGCCCGGCCTAAATCCAGAATAATCCATTGAGGATCTGAGAATTCTGAAGACCATCTGGTTTTTAATTTACCATCAATTAGGTTATCTGCTGATACATCTTTATCTGACTCTTCAGTTGAAGAAACTGAAACTACCGCCTGTGTTGAAATCAGTTTAGGAGCATTGGGATCTATCTCAAAAACAGCTTTAAGCCTTTTATGCTTATTCATAACTAGATTGGTGGGATTTTCACTATTAGTTAAAGCACCCCGCCAAGAGGCAAACCTATAACCTAAATTAGGTACTGCCTTTAGCACCACTTTCGCACCTGCTCGATAAACATCTTCTTTAGGTGAAGTTTTTATAACTCCTTTATCAGCAAAGGTTGTCAAATAATAATAACCTTTCTCATCCTTAACATAAATTCGAACATAATCAATATCATGATACTGCGGGAATATTGTAGTCTCATCCGGATTACCAGGCATCATTCCGCCAACTGCTGTATTAAGTATTAAATAAAAAGTTGAATCCGGCACATTCAGTTTCACTTCAGAATATTCTTCGCCATCAACAAACCATTTAATTGATTTTGGTTGCCACTCAATAGAAAAGATGTGAAAATCTTCAGAAAAATCAGGCCCTTTATAGGCTTGAGAATAATACCGATTAGCCGGCCATTGACCCCAATGAATAGTCCCAAAAATAGTGTGGGGTTTATGTCCGACCATTTCCATAATATCTATTTCCGGAGGCCAATTGCCGGTAGTAGGCATAAGCCAATGAGCCGGCCACATACCGCGGGTTGCCGGTAACTTGGCTCTTATTTCAAAGCGCCCATATTTCTGCTGAAACTTACCCTTAGTTTCAACCAAGCCGGAAGTATAATGCCTGCCGCCCATATCTCTCTTTTGACTTCTTAAAGTCAAGAGTCCGTCATGGACATAAACTTCATCCGGACTATAATATTGCAATTCCTTATTTTTAACTAAAGCTGCATCTTCAACTACCCATTTGCTTTCATCCAGGGCTTCTCCATCAAACTCATCGTGCCAGATTAAATACCAGCCCTTTAACTCCGGAGCCTTGATTACCGCCTCAAGCGAACCCAACGAAAAAATCGAAAGACAACAAATAACCCCCAAAATTAGCGTTATCTTGTGTTTCATCCTCACTTTAAACCCCTCTTTTTAATTAAATAATCGTTAAGACGCTCGCATCCGCTCACTCTAAGAATTAAGACGCTCATTTTATTCGCTCTAAGAATTAAGTTTACTCTGTAAACCATAAAACATATATAAAAGATGCAAATAAACTACAAATCCTAAACCCTAATATCTAAATCCTAAACAATCTCAAAACATAAAATTCAAATGTTCAAAACAAAGAACAGCAAATGCAAACTATGGACAACAAACATAGACTATAGACTAGAAGCTAAAGAACAAAAAGCTCAAACAAGAAATAAATAACAAAAAACAGCAAAAACAAAGAAGCAAAAAAACAGAACATAAACTATACACTAGTTGTTTTCCTTGTGTTCTTCGGCTATATCCTTTCTCTCACAATAAGCAGCTCTTTCGTCTTCACTCATGAAATTATCACGGATAGCACTCACCTCACCTGAATCAAGAAAAACTCCACCGCAAGCATAACATTCATCTATATTTACCTCTTTAGATTTGATTTAGAAAATCAACCGCTTCTTTATTATCATTGAATATCTCAAATACTTTATCCAGGTTAGTAATTTTTAAAACTTCGGCAACCTTATCTTTGACACCAGAGAGAACTAAATTTCCACCGGCTTCTTTGGCTCTTTTTAGCATAAAGACCATAGAGGCTAAGACAATTGAAGAAATAAAAGCAGTCTCTGAGAAGTCCAAAACTATTCTTTTGGCCCCTTCATCAATGAAACCAGAGAAAGTATCTTTGAGCTCTTCATTTTCATCCATTAAGACATTGTCTAACATTAAGGTCAAAACTATTAAATCCTGATCTTTTTCTACTCTATAAATTAAATTACTCACTAAAAACCTCCCTGAGAGTCATGCTCTCTTTTTACCCCGTTAATGGACGTAATTCTCTAACGGGACTTATTGATATTCCTGCCTTAATACTCTTTTTAAAACTTTTCCTGTAGGTGTTTTTGGTAAATCACTTCTTATCTCAACCCTATGGGGAATTTTAAAGTTAGCCAACCGCGGCTTACAATAGGCAATTATATCCTGCGGCTCTAAAGTTTCATTTTCTTGAAGAACTACTATGGCTATAGGCACTTCTCCTCGATGAACATCTTTTATCCCGATAACCGCTACTTCCTTAACTTTTCTATTTATTTCAATAACCTCTTCTATCTCTCTTGGATAAATGTTCATCCCGTGAGAAATAACTAAATCTTTTTTTCTATCTACTATATAAATATAACCATCTTCATCTATTTTAGCTAAATCTCCCGTAAAAAGCCAGCCGCCTTTTATAGCTTCAGCTGTATCCTCGGGCATATTATAATAACCCTTCATGACATTAGGGCCTTTAACAATTAACTCCCCCACCTTATTAGGAGCAACTTCTACTTCTTCTTCATCAACCACCTTAACCTGAATATCTTTCAGCGCTTTACCTACAGAACCTACCTTATTGAGACCCTTAGGCGGATTTATAGAGACAACCGGTGAAGTTTCGGTAAGTCCATAACCTTCTCGCAATCTAATATTAAAACGCTTTTCAAAAGCCACAGCCACATTTTTATCTAAAGGGGCAGAGCCTGAAATAGCTAATTTTATAGAATTAAATTTAAAGATAATTCGCATAAAGGTCGGCATCTTTATAGACGCAAATACTTTAAACACTTGCGGAATACCAATTAAGAGTGTGATTCTTTTAAATAATATTGTTTTAATAAAACGGTGAATTGGGTTAACAGAATCTAAAATAACTATTCTAGACGAAGCCATAACCGGTAGGATTATACAGACCGTCATCATAAATGAATGAAAAGCCGGAAAGGCTAAAAGAATAGAATCTTTAGGGCTAATATCTATGGTTTGCATTGAAACCCGGGCATTGGATAAGAGATTGCCATGGGTCAACATGGCCCCTTTAGGAGAGCCAGTAGTGCTTGAAGTATAGCTGATAACAGCCACATCACTTTCATTTAAGTCAACGTCATTATTTTTCTGAGAATGCTTTTTAATTGAAAGTGGTAAATATTTACAACCATCAAGCTCTTTATCTGTTACTATAATTTCTTTTAGGGTATCAGTCTTCAGCCTAATTTGTTCTAAATAACTCAAGAAACTCTGTGAAGTAATTAAAACTGAAACTTCACAATCATTTAAAACATAAATAACTTCATCCGGTTTTAAAAAAACGTTAATAGGCACAGCTATTAAACCGGCTTTAAAAATGGCAAAAAAGACGACTAAATAATTAATTGAATTCTCATGTAAAATACCTACGCGACTACCCTTTGCTAGATTCAAATCAGTAACAAGATAAGACGCTAGTTGATTTGATAAAGCATTAAGTTTTCCGTATGATATCTTCTTTTTGCCTTCAATTGCAACACATTTAAACGAATATTTTTTTGCTGAGTCTTCCAGGATCGTTGCTAAGTTCATACTACTTCTCCAATAAACTTCATTTCCTTAAAGACACCATTGACTTGCCATCTGCATCCGCTATGCTTATGTGGCCTTCTCTGGCTAACCAACCTAAACTCATAAGAGTTAAGTTATTATCCTTTTTTAATTCGCTAATAAGCGTCTCTAACTCAACTGCTCCATGTTTATCCAGGTAATGCCATATTTCACCAGCTGTTATGCCAATCTGAGTAATCATAAATCTCCCTCCTTTAATGAGCACATCAGTTATAGAACGAAAGTGAACATAACTGATAGGTGCGAATTAAATCCCGCAGTTTAAAGCGCTAGCCAAATGCGGGATGCCTAAATTGTATATAGCGGTTAACGCATATAAAAGATACAAATAAACTACAAATCCTAAATACTAATATCTAAATCCTAAATAATTTCAAAACATAAAATTCAAATGTTCTAAATAAATTAACTCATAGCAATAAAAGAATAGAGCGGTTAGCGGTTAGCTGATAGCGAAGAGCTAAGAGCTAAAAACCAAAAGCAAAAAACAAAATTCCTAATAAAAAACTATTCAACCTGTTTTTTATTATAACTGCCGCATCGCGGACATATAGAAATTTCTTTGCTCTGACTATCCACAAATGTATAAGCACATATCTGACATTGCCAAAAAGCATTTTCTGATTCGATTTCAAAAGAACCTGACTTATTTTTTGCTTCATTTACAAGCCACATAAAGAACACTATGAAGCCTAAGAATATTATATAAATCATATAAAATGACGAAAAACTAACTTCAATCATTTGCAACCTCTAATTTAATATTAACAGTTCCCCATTGATTAGCAGTATCTAAAGTTGAGGCATCTTCACTAAATCTTATTTTCTTAAGATATTTTTTTATTAAAAGATCAATTTCCAAATAACCAGTAGACGAAAGCTGCTCTACAAATACTACCCGCCCCATCTTATCTACAAATATCTTCTCCTTAATACTAAAAGCACCGTTATCACTCAGCCATTTAGGCACTACTGGTTTCTGAGGTAAATAAACCAACCCTCTTTTGCCAAGCGGACCTTTAATATCTAAAAGAGGAGTTGAGACTCCTTCATCTTTAAATGTATAGCGTTCAATGAGCGTCTTTTCACTTACAGAATGCAAATTGTCATTAGCTTTAACATAACTAGCTATATTGCGCTCATCCTTAGAAATAATTCTCTTAGGTAAAATAGCACCTACCTGATCTTCTTTTTCCATGAGAGCAACAGCTTTTTTATCTTTACCTGTCGTAAATGACCCTAGAGTCTTACTCAAATAAGCCTTCTGTAAAAAATCACCTAAAAAAACCGCCTGAGTAACTACTAACACTTTTTCTGTGGGCGCAGAAAGATCAACATTAAAGATACCCATCCAGAGTACATGCCAGATAACAGAAATAGCAAGGGCATAAACTATGATTACCTTTTTGGTGTGATAGCTATATTTGTTTGCGATATTCCTAGTTCCCTGCATAAATCCCAGACCTCTGCTATGCTTCCTAAAGTTACCTGTTCGTCACCTCTTATATAAACGGCCTCATTACTCTTGGCCATTTTTTTTAATTCAACCTTTAAT
>Ga0222637_1000066_pt1 | contig 56749 bp, 87 predicted proteins | sample AntAcemetagen143_FD_181149 | JGI IMG/M metagenome (GOLD analysis project Ga0222637, IMG submission 181149) | Saline water microbial communities from Ace Lake, Antarctica - #143 | ecosystem: Environmental > Aquatic > Non-marine Saline and Alkaline > Saline | place: Antarctica: Ace Lake...
GGCTAGTCAGGGTGACTGGGGCACACATGTTGGGTTTAGTCTAATAGGAAATCATAGACATAAGATCGTCGAGATGGCACTCAAGGTAGAAACAGAGGAAGATGCTGAATATACACCATAGGGAATTACATGAGCAAGGCAAATAAATTTCCAACAGAACAAGTTCCACAGAATTACGATCAAGAGATAATGACTAGGATGTCAGAGAGTATCTTTAATGGCATAGGTCTTAATTCGGATGATCTAAGTGATTATTCAAAAAGTACCAATGAGAGATTAGATAATCTAGAAGGTGCAGTAGATGGAATAGTAGCAGATGAAAAACAGAGGAAGCATAAGGGTGGTGGTGGATTACCAGAACCAGAGGGTTTGAAGGTTATTAAGGTTCCAAATCTTCCACTGGTGGTTGCATGGTGTAAACCACTGGAACTAATAAAATACCCGTCGGCCAGAGGTTTTCAGTTCTTCGGTTCAGTTGAAAGTGATTTCACCCCACTGGCAGAGAGTTCTATAGTCACATATACTGGAACATGTAAAGCTACACATGCAACGCAAATGAGAGTGACAGCCACAAAAAGCACTAAGTGGCTTGGATTATACTCTGACTTACCTTGGTGGCATGACATGGGGCTAAGTTCTGGAACCACTGGGATAACTAACGTAACACAGAGTACAACTGGAACAATAACATCGTGGGACGATGGAACCCCGTTAACATTAGTAACTAACATAGCATGGACTAATGGTGATTCATATAGATTTAGTATAAATAGACCTAGAAATTTAATAGGTCAGGGCCCACTACCATTCTGTGTGCATGTTGTACCATGGGATGATACTAGATTTGTAAATTCGAAGTACGATGGTCAGCAATATTACGTTAAGTGTAGGACTAGGGGGAAACATGGATATTCCCAATTCGCATATACAGCATCAAAGGATATAAGTGGTAATATTAATACACCAACAGTAAACGCGGTTGCTAAATTTTTAGGGAATAAAATAATTGTGAACTGGACTGCGGCAGAGGAATTGATAGATTTCATAACAGAGGTTGACCACTTTAAGGTATATAGAACTACAGCAAATGATACGGCCATGACCGATGATGAAACATACATGATAAGTGGTGGGTCTAAGGCAAAGAGATATGTAGACTCAGTTGCGGAGGGTGACATAGAGGAGGATGTAACATATTGGTACTGGGTTAGAACGGTTAATAATGATGGTACTCAATCTGATGCTGGAGTAGATTCAGCTAAACTAGGTAAGCCGAGTGATCCAGTTATATTCAATGGAGAGGAGGAGGGAACAAGAGGTTTTGGAATTCTAAAGGACTGGAAAATACAATGGTACATACCTGACGACGCTAAGTCTAGTTGGGTTAAGAGGAGAAGAAAATTTGGTGTTGGAGACTATGGACTATGGTCTCTATGGAAACACAGCCCATTTTCAAAGGATAACGGTACCGAGGCTGGTGAGTGGATACAGCAGTTTACATTTCATAATCTATTAATTGGAAAAACATATCAGTTCGGTGTAAAGTCAACTAACAATATCCTGGTTCCAGAACTTGGAAGCGACTGGGTAACTGAAGAGTACACTATGAGTAACACATTAAAGCCAGAGGCACCTACATAGAATGGAACATACATCAAATATAACAGCTACCATATTAAAGTGGACCGCACCAGATAACGATGACTTGGCGTGGTACAGAATATATAGAATCACTGCTAACAATACAACTCTACTTACCGATGGTAATAAGATAGCAGAGGTAGCAAATTGTGATAATCCACACTTCATTGATGTTCACACTAACTTAGGTGAGGGGTGGACTAGATGGTACTATATTAGAGCTGTTTCCTTTGGTGGAGATTCCGGGGCTTTTTCAGTTGCAATGTCAGCCACTAGGACTAGCGGAATGACATTAAGTGGGCCACTACATGTATCTGGTAATGTCACATTCGGAGGTACATTAAACATCTCAGGTGCGGTAAGCATATCTAATACTCTATGGACGTGTGGTGATGCCACATTTAATAACACTGTTAATATAAGAGGTTGTGCCAGTGCTGCCAGTACACTACATGTTTGTGGAGCTGCTACGTTTGGTTCCTCATTAGATATAAGTGGTAACGTAACAATAGATGGAACTCTTAAGGTTTCTGGATTAGCATCATTTGATGCCATTAAGGCAACTGGAGGTATGACTGTTATTGGAACACTGACCGTTGATAATCTTATAGTAACGGGCGGAGTTTCAGTACATGGTGGTCTACTCGTATCAGCCTCATCTGTATTTGGGGCATCGCTAAGTGTATCAGGAGATACCACTATAGGTGGTGATGCAGTGGTCTGCGGTACATTGACGGTATCTGGGATAACAACTTTGGAAAGTACACATATAGGGGGCGGAACAAATTATATAGGTATTGAATCTGGGAGAGCAACTTACTATGGTGATGCACGTAGTGATGTTTGTAAATATATACATTATAATAGTTTAAGGAAGGGTGTAAGTTCTCCCGATAGCGCATCAAAGGATGGCTTTCCTATTTATGATTTCGATGATACTAATGATGAAGAAGTATTTTATATGACTAATATAGATCACGGTTATAATGAATCTGGAGCAGTGTCTATCGAGATAAAATTCTTCGTCGATACTGCACCAGCTACAGATAAAATAGTAAGATGGGGTTGCGAGTATAAAAAAATTAGCCCAGGTGATGTATTTTCATTCACTGCCGATACCTCCACCGTATATGACGATACTATAATTTCATCAGGCATAACCGACCAGGATGTTATACTTACTGAGAAAATGTCATTTACTACAACTGGCTGGATGTCAGAAGATACGATTATGATGAGATTTTTTAGAAATGGGTCTCACCTAAATGATACCTATGTAGGAGATGCACGACTAATGATGATACATAAACATATACTTGTTAATTCAATGGGCAGGGTACCATCATAGGGAGATATGTAATGTCTGGGAGAATAATGTTAAAATTTATAACTGACGTTGAGGACCCAAGAGAAGTATTTGACATGGTCATGGCATATGCTGATAGAACTAAGAAGAATACATGGACATGCTTGGGTGAGGTATTGAATCCAGATAGATATACTATTATTATATACGAGCTAGATAACACTGGTGATTATTATATACCAATGGGATACTCTAATATGTACATCAACGACGAGAACGATCTGTTCTTTCATCATGGATATCTACATCATTCAATCAAAGAATATAAGGAAGTTCTAGAGGATATGTGCAGGATGGTACAATCTATTTACTTGGGTAAGTTAAATAAAGTTATAATACATAGTGAGGCTGGACGACTATGGAAAAAATATGGGTTCGAGATATCAAAGATGGAGATTTGTAAGAGGGATATGCCCACATGCAGTCAATAGAGGAGAAGAGAGCATACAATAGAGAGCGGTATCGGAAGAATAAGAGGAAGATGGTCGCTTATGCAAAGCAGTATAGTACGGACAATAAGGAACAGGTCCATCATAGTCAAAGAAAATATAGTTATAGAAGGAAATATAACATTACCATAGAGGAGTATGATAGTATATTTAAGGAGCAGGATGGTGTTTGTGCAATATGTGGGGAGCCCCAACTCAACCAGAGATTAGCAATCGACCACGACCATACGACAGGTAGGATACGTGCCTTACTATGTATAAGGTGTAACACTTGGTTGGGTCAACTGGAAAAGAATCAGGAATTATTCAAAAAATTCAATGAGTATCTAATAAAACATAGGAGGTAGTGAAAAATGGGTGGCGGAGGCGGAGGAAGTAGTAGAACAAAAAGTAAGTCCCAAACGACTCCCGAGCAACAGATGATGTGGAGTTATTATTTCAATGATGTAGTACCACAGGCTAGAGGTGAAGATACTTGGCTATCTAGAAGAATGGAGCAATCTGCTAGGGATGCTGTTGGAGCACAGTCACAGCAAGCACAGGAGCAGATAATGGAGGTTGGGGCTAAGACTGGCATGGGTTCGGCCCAAATAGCTGGCCTACAGAATAGTGTTCAATCACAGGGGCTTCAACAGGGTGTTAAGGCAGTTACTCAGGCGAAGATGACTGCCGCACAGCAAGCAATGCAGATGATATCTGGATTACCAATGATGGGTGAAAAGTCCGAGAGCAAACAGAAGGGAAGTAAGAGTTATCTATGGGGTGCATATTCAGGATAAGGAGAACATATAATGGTTTGGTGGGTTTTACTATCAAAAATAGTAGCTGGTGCTGCCAAGGTTGGTAAGGTAGCTGGCACAGTTGGTAAGGCAGTTGGAACTGCTGGTAAAGCAGTCGGGGGTTTCGCCAAGGGTGTGTACACTGCTACTGCACCAAAAATCGCAGGGGGTGGTAAGCTAGCTAAGGGGGCTAGCACTGCATCCAAGGTAGGGTATGGTACGGGGAAGGCCATAGGGGCCATGCAGACAATTGGCGCTGGTGGTGCTGGAGGAGCAGCTGCGGCCCAATCGGAACCAGCAAGAACCCAATATACACCTGGTGAACAATCTCAGATAGTTCCACCGGATTCCGGAATAACTCAACCACCACAGATTACAGTTGAAGACCCAGCATTGGCTGCCAGGAATGAGGAGGCAAGGAGAAAGAAGCTAGTGGACAATCCAGAACAAGTTATATCCGGGAAAACACTTAAGGGATTTGTGACTAATGATCCATTAACATTGGAACAAGGTCAGGTTACTGATTGGTTAAGGAAATCCACAGAGAGGCAGATGGTTGCTGGCAACACTCAGAGGATGCCAGCTGGCGGAATTCATGAACCAGGAGTGCAACAGCCTAGTATACAGGCACCTAACGATACTGATCTTGGACCTAGGGATGAAATTCAGATTGACCCTAGTACTAGGATTGGCAAGGGTTGGAGTGAGCCTGGGGTTCCAGAGTCCCAATTAAGGGAACCTGGATTCCTAGGTAAGGCTGGCAGTGTACTCCTTAGGACTGCAACTGCCGGAGCACCTAGTGGCATTAAGGATGTAGTCGGCCTAGTTGACCCAGTTAGTAGATATGAGTCAAAGAGTGGTCGCATAAATGAGCAACGTGATCTAGCTTGGAGGATGGCTGACACTTTATATCAAGAGGATGATGAGAAGAAGTTTGAGCGAGATGTTAAGGAATTTCTTAAATATCCTAAAAATGTCGAGGCATTTACACAGAGGGTTCCAGGACTTAATGATGCAGATGATGTTGGTGAGTTTCTCTATAAGGGCTATGAGGGTGGTGGTATAACTCCAAGTGAGTTTATGAAGAATCTAGGAGAAAACACATGGAGCACGGCTCCTTCTGAGGATTCAATACCAATTGATGTACAGGGACAAACAGTACATCTATCTCCAGAGTCCAAACTCTGGGAGGTTATTGGATTAGACCATCCACCTGACACCGAAGAAGACCCAAAGAATATGATCTATCATCTTCCAATAAGTAAGATAGATAAGTTTGATTTGGAAAAATTAGTTGGGGATACCGTACTTAAGGCTGGTGAGATTCTCGTTGGTCCAGAGGGTGAAGCGATCCATGATACAATGGAGCCAAAGAGGAAAGAGCATGCTAGTTTCCTAAAACAATTTATGAAGGATAATCCAAAGGCATCTGAAACTGATGCAGCGTTTATGTGGTCAGCATTTAATTCTGGTAGTAATCCATATATAACAACTGCGACTTCTGGTGGCGTTGTTTTACTCAATAAGTATACTGGTAAGCAGCAGAAGGTAAGTTTTGATAAAACAACTCTATCTAACTGGGAAACCCAGACATACTATGAGACAAGTATTGCTGGAAAACAAGAGGCGGTTGGATATTTTCAGGTTGAAAAGCATTCAGAACCAGGAGTAGAGCCGAAGAGAACTGCCATAACTTTATTTAGTGATATGCAGGTTGGAGAAGAGTTAGCTGATGAGGTGGCAAATGATGTTACAAGTGGTGAGTTAGCTCCAGAGAATTACTGGTGGGGTCTCCTACCAGCACCACTAGTTAGATTACTTGGCGGTGAACCAACTAAGAGTTCACTGGCAATGGAAGTGGCTAGAAAGAAGGGTAAGGCTAAGGGGAAAAAGATATCCAAACCGGTAGAGAAAAAAAAGAAAGTCTTAAAGAGAAGGGGTGCCACCATGAGTACCCTAGCACCTCCAGAAACTGAGGTAACTAGGAGAGTTAAGAAATTACTTGGTGACTATGGAGAACTATAATGCCAGATAAGATTCCAACCTGGAAAGAAATGACGGAATACGAGGGATGGGGTTCATTTGACCCTGATAAGAAAAATAGGATCAGAGAGAAGTGGCTGGGTGACGCTAAGAGAACAAACCCTACCATTACTGATGGGGAAATAACAATGCTGAGGCAGGGTGTGTATGCTGAGGAGCAGGGGAAACTAACGCCACGAGCCACCGATAGGATGACAACACCTCCACCTAAATTTGTAGAGGGGCAGGAAGACATACTGGGTGGTAGACTATGGGATTATAATACTGACACCAGGCATGCGGTAGTGAAGGATGATGATGTATCTGATTGGAGGGATGCATCTGATGAGGAAAGGGGATTAATAGAGGGTGCAATTCCAAGTGATATCGGACAGACGCAGGATGCTCAAATGAAAGAAAAACAGGCTGGTGAGATGGGTGAGGATAGACCTGCTGGCATAGGAGATATTGGTACAGTTGCCAAGGAGCTTGCCAGGAGCGAACTGGATAAGATCTATAGGAAGTTCTGTAGTCCACTGGAGTACATGGCTAAGTTCTCGGCACCATTATCATTGGTTGCTGGTACCATTACCGAGGCAGCTAAAATTAAGGACAGGGGAAAGCTAGAGCTAGTCGGTGATTCACTAATGGCTGGCTTTGAGTCATTCCAAGAGGCCGTAGAGTACGGTACAATAAAAGATGCATCAACAATAACAAAGGAGATACAGGGTAAGACACTTGAGGAACAATACGGTTTGTTCTGGGGTACGATTGCTAATATAGCTGCGTCATCATTGATAGACCCATTAGTTTTGGGTGGACTACCGATAAAATTAGTTAATAGACTAACTAAGGTTGCCAAGGGTGCAACCACTGCAACTGAGGCTGTTAATACAGTGGGAAAGATATCAAATAAGATGTCTCCGGAAGCTCAGAAAATCATTAAGATGGCATCAGATAAACTACATGGTACTGGCTTTAAAATGGTTGAGAAGAAGTTATTAGCACTTGGCCCAGCTAAGACAGGGAAGGCTATTGGTGTTGGCAAGGAGGCAATTGCGAAATTACCTCAGGGACGTATACCATCTCCTGCAATACCAACTAGTGCTGGAAGAAAAATATTACAGGCACCTAAAAAATTAGCTCCTGCAAAGACAGGATTTAAAATAGTGAAAAGGGGATTGAGGCCCGGTACCACTGAGAGTCAGAAGAAACTTGCATCGGCAACAACAAAAGAATTACCACTGTCTAAGGTTAAAGGTGAGCTACCAATACGTAAGGCCATAGAGTTGCCAGCGGCAAGGACCGCAGTATCAAAAGCAATTGAGTCCCCGAAGACTGGGGTCACTAGAAAGATGTCTACTCCTGAGGTTGTCAGAGATATTGGGAGAGATGAGGTCATAGACACCGTTGATAAGTTTGTAGCCTCTGGTGGAAAAATACAGAAAGCGAGTCCGGTACAGACTAGGTATAGGACAATAGTCGGAAAGGAAACTGTACGTAAAATAAATACTAAGGCTGCATATGAGCTTGGTATCGACGTGGAAGTATTGCGAGGTGAAGTTAGGGCAGGTGATGTGATAAGTGATTTCACAAGGGAGGCTAGCGGAGGTACTTATCTAGGTAGTGGACTTGGTGGAGGAGCAGAATACTTTTTAGAGCTAATTGAAAGGGCTAAGGGTCTTCGACCAAAGCCAAAACAAGTTGATGAATGGGTGAAGCAGGGCATTCTAAGTGTCGAGAAGCAGTGGAAGAAGTTATCACCACAGGTTGGACATGCATTTAAGAATATGCACTCACTGGCTGAAGCTGAAAAGAGTAAGGGCGTAGATGTAATGAGGAGGATAGCAAGGTACGGTAGCACTGGATGGCGTGGACTCGTTAAGCCTGGGGTAAAGGGAAAGTTTATCAGAGAAGATATATCTGATATAGCACTATCGGCAGGAGATAAAGAATACTTCAATAAATTACCATTGGAAGTAAGGAAAAGAATAAAGAATTCAGTTGATGAGGTTAAAAAGTATTTTAAAGAATCTGCTGAACAGTACAGGGAACGCGGAGTAGATATAAATTTTAAGGACAGGGTTATTAGTGATAAAACAGACTACAATGCTTCTATATATAAGTTACTAAAGGATATACAATCTGGGAAAAGAACTAAGGTTGGGCTCAAGGAGCTTGGTAATTTAGGTGTATCACCCGATGACCTAAAGGGTGTTAAGACAACTAATATTAAACAGATTAAGAAGATTCTAGGTAAGGAGTTAAGGAATAACAGAGAAATAGCAGAAAGAATAAATAAACTAGACTATGTGCATATACCATACGCACTGTGGTTTAGCCCTAACAAGGGAGTATCTAGTGGTGCAATGGTGAAGGCCTTGAGGCTAGCCAATGCCCAGAAGAGAAAGACCATAGCAATAACTGATTTAATTGAGTCAGGGGCAATAAAGAAAGATCAGGCAAATGTATTTGATATCATTGGTAGTTATGCAGATAGGAAGGGGAAGGACTTTGCGTTACTGGCTATTAAGAAAGCTGCCGTGGAATCAAACTTAGCCTCATCAAAGAGACTTCCCGGATTTGTTAAGATGGACGGTAGAAAGGCACCATTATATAACGATGTATACATGCACCCAGCATTTAAAAAATGGCTATATGATTTCCAAGAACAAACATTCCACCAGAATATTGTGGACAAGGCTTTCACGATGTCTAAGTTGTGGCAGTTTATTCAACCATCATTTCTAGGGTACTATAACTTACAGCAGTCTGCTGTATTTAGAGGCCATGGACTTCTTAATGTTAAGGGGACGATGGGTGATTATGGTAAAGCCATGAAACAAATGGCAACACATAACAAGGAGTATTATGATGCCATAGGTAACGGACTCCTAAGTAAACCTTTCTCAGTTCCCTGGGGTCAATTCAAGGACACAGTAGCCAGGATGTCTACAACCTCCATACCTGAGAATATGAAGTTATTTGTTAAACAGAACTACTCTCTCATAAAACCAGTGTATGAAACACTGTGGAACACTGCATGGGTGCTGGGTGATGAGGTTCATAGACTTGCAACATATAACTACCTTACTAGAACAAGGGGCAAAGTTATGAGTAGCTTCGAGAAAGCTCAAACTGCTGCACTTGGTCACTCAGACTATGCAAATGTACCACTACGAACTAGAAGATTTCTACAGAAGCCGCTATTCACTGGCCCCTTCAAGATAACTATGGGCAGACTGTACAAGGAAATGATAAAGTCTGTGTATAAGGTAGGCACTAAAACCTTAACAGGTAATTATAAGACTTTATCCCCTAAGGATAAGTTACTTGCGAAGGCTGGTATAAATACAGTTGTTGGTATTATGGGTGCCATGGATATGACTATGACAAAGGGCCTCGGTTATGAGCGTGACCAGTTTGCCAGAAGGTACTATAAGTTAATAAAGGCTGAGGATGGCTCGATCAAGGAGAACGTAGTTGTGTATGCTAGCCCACTTACACTTATGCCTAGGTACGCTCAAAAGGCATGGGTTACAGCGTCTAATGATAACTATAGAGATACTGTATTATCCCAAGCTTTTAAACAAATACAATATGATGTACACCCATTAATTAATACTACAACTGAAGTACTCACAAATAGAAAGAAGAGCGGTAAACCAATCTATGACTCGTGGAATGATAGCTTGGCCCTGAAGTTAGCAAAGTCTGGAGTGTATGCAACAACGCAGATAGTTAAAATACTAGATGATTGGTTTGTGGAGCCAGACAAGAGTAATGAGGAAGCTAAGAAAATATTCAGGAAGGATGTCGGTGGTATATTTAATGTATTAACAAAACCAATGCGATTCAATTACTTACGTGGGCCAACTCATGAGCGTATGAGACGTTCCCTTAAGGAGATGCAGAGTGATTGTCAGAGAGAGAAAGATAGGTTGATGAAGGATGGAACACTAGATAAAAAAACAGCAGATAATATAAATAGAAATCTATTAGTGAAGCAGACTAAATTACTTCGTGAAATAGAAAAGGCTGAGGCAAAATTTGAAGAGGATGTTATGAAGGAGGGTCTGTTTGATGAGAAGCCAAGGGCTGCAAAAAGCCCTGGGAAACATAACAGAAGAAATGTTATTGGGAAGGCTAAAGTAATTGGGAAGGCTAAAGTAATTGGGAAGGCTAGGGTGGTTGGAAGTGGTAGCCGTAGGAAGAACCTACGACCACCAGATTAACTATGAGTGAAACATTAAATCCATTCTCCTCATGTTCTTATAATTACCATGCTTGTCAAGAACCCACTGCTTTCGTTGTTGCCCTGGGTTCAATCTCCTTACATCCAAGTGCAGCCCAGGATTATTCCACCACATATATAATCCAATTCCAGTAAACGGTAACTTCATAGCCTCCCACAAAAGTGACTGTGCACTAATTCCAACCCCATGTAGATCAACTGCCAAACCATCATAATGTGTACTGCCATCGGCATGTCCTTTTGTAGCGTATCCACAATGTATGCTGATTGGTAGGTCTATGATAGTTCGTAGTGCATCCAATAGAAATATTAGTTTCACACTCATCTCAAGCGGATCACCAAATGCGTTTCTACCGCCCTCGTCCTTCCTAAAATGTCTCACCCACTTCCATGATTCATCTGTCATTTTTCCAGGTTGATAGTAACAACTCTCATCCATTATAGTATCTCTCCAATCACCAAGGAGTCACCCCTCTTTCCAACTGTGAGATCAACCCTGATATTTGCAACTCGTCTCAATGATATTTTATAGAACCTATCATTTATCTTTATATCGGATAGCCCACCTAATGTGAATAGATCGTACAGATAGTATACTATCTCGAACTCACCAGATGCTTCCTCATCTGTTACTGCATATCTAACACCCTCAAGAATGAATGCTGAACCAGTATCTGACTTCCTTAGGTGTATTATCGGACTCATGCTCAGTACCTCTGGTTCTGGCTCCATATCCTCTTCCTTAAATTCACCACTGGCTAGCTTCTCCTTAATTCTTACGTAGTTAGGGTACTCCTCTTTAGTTATCAATTTAACTGAATGAAGTATCTTTGTCGGCATATAGTAATTTAATGCTATCTCTCTCTCCTTAAGTGATAGAGACTCCGATACCCCCCTGTTAAATTTATGTGGTGTGGATAGGGAAACTACCTCAATGGAATTTTTGTTATTATATTTACATGTATTGCCATCCCTATGTACACATGATAAGCAGTCTGATAATAGTGTCTTTGATTTATTTTTTAGACATATTACACACTTGACATCCTCAATCCTACGACCGTCACCACCCTTTGGTTTATTCTTAACCTTCTTTCTTGCCTGTCTCCCCATCTCTACTTACCCCCCTTTCCCATTATGAGTTTCTGAATACCTTCCGAAAGTATCTCATCACCAATACCCTTGTTAATTGCCTCACCTGAATCCATCCAGTTATCCCTATCTATATCCTTTAATATGCTTTTCCTTGTACCATTGAGCCCCTTTCTCATAAGGAAATTAACCATATTATCCTTTGTTTTCTGCATCTCCTTGTTAGCTATCTCCATCTCCCTAGCATCACCCTGTGTCATACCCCATGGAAGATGAAGCATTACCCTTGCATGCTCAGATAGTATCCTCCTGTCACCACACATGAATACGGGGACAGCCATACTCTGTATGCTGAATGCAACTGTGTATATAGGTGATTTAATCTGTTCCATCACATCACATATCGCAAATCCGGCATCAATGCTTCCACCTGGACAGTACATAAGTATTGTTATTGGATCATGGGATATATCATCTAGCATCAGCAACGATAGTATGATATCTCCAGCTGGAGCGTTTATCACGTGATCCATGTACATAACCCTCCTATAGGAAAGATATTCTCTGCAATTTATTACCTTATCGTCAGCAAATTTCCCTGGACGTATGTACGGATTTAACGGGCTACCTTTTTTACGTTTACCCTTGGATTTCTTATTTAATTTATTCATTAGTCTCCCCATCTCTTGTTTGAATGTGTACATAAAAATCAGCAGATGTTTCGTATTCCTTCTGTTGCCTATTCTTAAATATGTATAAATATGTACCCTCCGGTATCACCTCCCTCATCTTACCAACTAGATATGTGTTCCCATTCTTATCCTCTTTCTGGTAAAGACCCCCACATTTCTTTAGCATTCCTTCATTCTCCCTATAACGTATGATTAATTAATTTAACTAAGTATTCTACGGCCTCATCTAATGTACGATAGATCACATCTGCCTCCTGCAACACAAACGCATGCATGTGTATGTTGTCCTCCTCCATAACCACAACTGTGTGCTTACCTCCAACGCTGGCATAAGCCAACTCTGATACGCAACCAATAGATACTGATGCAGAATTAGTTAGATCAACTAGTACCACATCTGCCTGTTTAACCATCCATGAGTCTCTCTTCTGTATCGCGTGATCCCTGGTTAGGGAATTAACCTTATATCCATGTGGCTTAATATTATTCTCGCCCACTAGATCACCTTTGGTTGTAAGTGGATGCATAACATGATAGCCCAGGGCATTAAGCCTTGATGAGAGATAACGATAATATTTACACACTTCAACACCGGGTAATCCCGTAATCGGGTGTGCAAGGTATATTTTAAATTTATCCATGGTTCCCTCCAATTAAAAGAATTTATCCTTAGGAGCACTGTTGTCTATTTCAGCAGTTTCTATAACCTTAGGCTCCATCCCTAACTTATCAAGTGTGTCTATCGTCTTCTCCACACTGATACCATCACCCTCATTCTTAGATACTATGTTGTTATGGTGCTGGTTCTTAAGAACTGTGAGAAATAGATTGAATGCATCAACTGCAAACTCAGCAGTCATGTCTGATATTTTCTTAGGCAACATATCTATGTCTTCAACATGGCATGACATCTTTATAAGGGAACTCCTCTTATCCTCTAGGCCTAATCCAGCGAACACCTTCCTCAATGCCGGATGAAATCCGGGCGTTGAGTACATGGTTACCATGTTATATTCGATGTTATCCAGTACGGTCCTTGCAGTGTCAGCTCTCATGGTTTTAAAACTAGCCTTCGGGTCATCCATCCATTCCATGCTCACACAGTACTGTTTGAATACATCTCTGAATGGCATTAGTCCTACCCTAACAAACGCAGTGTGGAGAGCCTTGGCTAAGTCTCCGCTCATTAGCTCACCCTTACCACCTACAGATTGCGCATCGTCAGTGGCCTCAGCCTCAACGGTCTCTGGCGTAGCCTTTGTAAGAAATGCTGGATTAGACTCAAGGACAGGTTTGATAATAGGCTTCTCAATCTGCCTAGGTTCATCAGGTATAGAGGTTATCTCCTCAGGTGTATATAGACCAAGGATTAACTCTGGACATACTCTCCTTAACCCCCTTGTCACTGCTCTATGAAACAGTAAATCCTTTGGGTACTTCTCCCATGCACCATCCTTCTTTACCAACTCAGCCTTTTTTGCGTCTTCAATTGTGAATGAACAGGTGTATTTATCCCCATCTCTAGAGAATTCTATCTCACACTCAGTGTCAGTCTCCTTCAAAATGTTTATCTTGACACCGCTTCGTTTTGCAAGACTCAGCATCACCCCTGCACCCATCGACATCTTACCCTTTATAATTGACATGGTCTGCAATGAAACCATTGGGGTTACATTCAATTCATATCCATAGTGAATAACAGCAAATGCAGCAGCTGGACTCTTGATGTTTGGAAATAAACCAGACTTGAAGAACTCCTCTGAAATTCTCAGTAGGGATAGGCTATCATTCCCACTATACTTTGTAATATTAGTCATTTACCTTCTCCTATCTCCAAGCATTTAATTTTAACTTCTTACTATTTTCATATATCTCCCTACACAGTAGGAATCTCTCAGTGTGTAGCTCTATCTGTGTCGGAGTTAGCCCAACTTCCTCAAACCCCTCTTCCTCGTTGCGACCTAACCTTAGAATTTTCACGTCATCAACTGGGAATCCATTTTCAGTTAGAAGTATCCTGTATCCACCGGAAACCTGCGTGAAATGTTCTGGGAACACACCCTTGGAAGTTTTAATATCCAGTAATACCCTCTTCCCATTGAGCCCAACATATATGTCACATCTACCACCAAACTGATATTTCTCAGATATTAAATCCAACTCTGACTTTATTATTGTTGGATCCTTTTCTTCAAACCATACCTTAAATTTCTCAAAGCTAATAGTTGCTAGTTCTATCTGGTCTCCAGTAAAACCACCAAGCTCTAACTTCTCACCACTTAGGAATTTCTCTACCATTAGATGGGCACATGTTCCAGCACTTGCCAGTGAATCGACGTAATCTCTGACGTTAGTACCCTCTAGCCCAATTCTATTCGCCCAGGGGACTAGGGCTGGTTTATTTAAAACACCTGTGATCGTAGTACAACCGGGAACTCTCTTACCATCCTTGTTTTTATATATTTGATGTGCTCTAGCAGTTTTCTTGACTCTTTGCATTGCCCCACTTCTCTTTTGTACCATCTTCAATCCTCCCTTAGATATGTTTCCATGTTTTGTTTCTTACGATTTTGCCTATGCATTCTCCTCCGCTATTATCTGTCTAATCATTCGTCGTGCAATAAAACCCAATGCCATCTGTATATTCTGTACCTCCTCTAGGTTCTCAGATGTCGATCCAAGTTGATTAATTCTGGTCATCGCTAAATGAACCCACCTCCTGAGTTTCACTGTAAAATCAGGTAGTTCCTCGTACTCTACGTGGTGCCGCTGATACACAATGCCCTTCTTTTTCTTTGCCACCTTCTTTTTTATCATGCTACCTCCTCCAATTCTTAATATCTTCCTGGAAAAGAATCTCATCCTGATATCTCTTTTCAAATTCATGTGGTCTTAGAATCCATTCCATTATTAAATTAATCCTAAGATCAGATGGTGTCTTCTTCCATAGGTATCTAAATTTTTTATTCATCTACTCTCCCTATAGACTAGAACTAGCACTAATTATATCCTCTGAGCATCCTCCACACAGTGGCTCAAAACTTCTCCTCTTCTGGATGTCATCAACCATTTTCTGTGTCCTACTATCAGGGTCAATAAATCTACTACACCCCTTACACGTCATCTTACCTAAGAATAACTGCGTATAGAATAGGAAGCGAAGATTGCCAAACCTTGTAATGTCAGCATCCTGTGCCTTCCTCCTCCTATCATACACATTAACATTGTACATTGTCCTAGCACAATTAATCATACATTGTCTTTCTGACATCTGTGCGTTATACCTATCACACCTGAATGTTTTACTATCTAGATAATCCTCTATCATAGTTTGTTCATTGTCCATGGATATCTCCCAATTTTGTTTTACTGATCTTCCATTCAATGTAAATCTATGGGATAAAACCAGATTCAATAAATGCACTCATGTCTTCTTCGCCTTGTCCTGGAATATACTTGTTAATTAGATAGTCATACCATAAGTGCTTATTGATAAAAGCCCTAGGTGAAAGCATTCCTATATAATCACAAATCTCACGTTCATTGCCCATGTGTGTCCCCCTATATAGCTACCCACGGTCAGATGGGTTGGGTTTATAGTATAGGGTTTATTAGTCCCGGATATAATCCTCAATTGGAATTGAACTAATCCCCTCGACCAATTCAGTTCGTCCATGGTCAACTATTGCCCTTACGTGTGGGTGGCAGTTTTTACACAACCATTTAATTAAAGGACGTGCTGCTTCACCAAATTCTAATCTTTGCTTTTCAGAAAGTACCATTTTAATTCTCCTTTTAATTACACCTCTACATACAATCTAACAATTCTTTAGGCACTTTGTTTGTGCTTATTGATGCCCACTCCCAATGCAAACCTGTTTGATTTTGACGAAATGATCCATACATTAGGACGCTCCATTTGTCACCAGCTAACCGCCATCGTTGTTTCCCAAGTGAAAATGTCTTACTGATTACTTTAGGTTTCATTTCTCAGCCTCCTTTCTACGGTCAGGTGTCATCATGTCCTCCTATATAAATTCTTTTTCGTACAAATACTTACCCTTCTTCTCTGTGACTTGGTAGCGATGCCATTGTCCAGTTCTACGTGATACACATATCATTATGCCACTCTCATTTGTAGATACTATACCGTCCGATGATGCTTTTCTGTAAGTCATTAATACGGTATCTGCCTCAGCTGCCACCATCCCAGAATCTCGTAGCAATGATTGGTCTAGGTCGTCTGGTGACTCAGTTCTTATTTTAAAAATATGCCATACTAACACAACCACCATTCCTTCATCCACTGCTAGTCTCTTTAATTTACGTACTGCCTCCCCTATCTGCAATGAGATACTCTGACCGCTGCCAGAGGATGGTGCCATAATAAATGCACCGTGATCAATGAAGCATAGCCTCGCTCCGTATTTTACCCTAGCCTCTTGTGCTCTCTCCACTATCCAGTCAACGTCATAGGCCACCAACTCCCTAGGTGTGAAGAATAGTAGACCCTCACCATTATTCTCAAACCCTTCAACAAAGTAATTCAATGACTCCTCAAAGGAGAACACAACTGACATGTGACCATTCTTATGGAACTGATCTATCATGGTTTTAGCCAATAGACTCTTACCTGTTTTAACCCCACCTGACAGTATGATTAGTTCCCCAGAGTTAAACCCATCCAGTGCCTTGTCAATCTCATAAAGCCCACAATGCATCTTGACAGAGTTGGCGTTCAACCCCTTTATGTATTCCCTCATTTCTCCGATTGGCACTACTCTATCTTTTTCTGAATAATCTGTTAGGTCTTTACTTTTGCTTACCATTAAGTAGGTCCTCCCTGTGAATCATTATGTGACATGCTCTACATACGACTTCACACTTATCTAGCTCATCCCAAATTCTAGCTAGTGAATTACCCGTGTTATCACCGATTCCGAATTCCTTAGTGCTTGGCTCCCTGTGGTGAAAGACTAAATTCTCTACAGACTCACAAATAGAACATAAACCACCAGCCCAAGCGAATAACTCAGGCATCATCTTCCTCCTCACCTTCTTCCGTTTTCTACTAATGCAATTGTGCCTATCCCTATTATCCTTATTCCACTTAGCGGCCCTTGCTATAATTGCCTCCCTATTTCTCGTATAATAATCCCCTTGTACCATTATTTATCCACCCCATGGATTCCTATATGACACGATCTATCTTTAACTTAGCTATTTCCTCCTGCATTAAATACTCACCAATCTTTTTTACAGCTTTGGCAATTTCTATCACATCCCTCCTCAGTTCCCCTGTTTTAAAATTAAGATCATGTATGTTATTTTCGATACGTATATTCGCACACTCAGTTTTTGTCATTTTTTACCTCCCCTCCCCTGTGGGTTAGTAAATGCCTCAGCCATCGGAACTACTACCTTGATTAACATGTTGATTAGTCTAACCTTAAACCTTGACTCTATATTCGTTATGCAGTCCCCCTCCTCACCATTGGCACCCTTAGTCCATCGGCTACAATTCTCTTCCTGACATACTTGCGTTAAATCTCTATAGCAATATTTCATAGCACCTCCTTATCCCGTTCCACTAGATTTTCTTAGCCTCCTGACCACAGTAGCTGCATAATGTATTGTCCTCTGATTGCACAGCTCCACATGATCCACATGTCCACCCATTTTGCTTCTCTACATTACGGTATGGACACTCCCATATCACAGCCGTTATACCCCAGGCCTCATACAAACTTCTCAATTCATTTAGGTACCCGCAATTGTTGAATTCATCACCACCATTCTTTTCCACACATTTCTCACACGCTGAGTACCCTTTCTCCTTCCCGTCCAAATCCTTTCGCACCCACACAGCATATCCATCCCTCTTCTTTTGAACATAATCATTTTTGTACATTTTTCCTCCTTTGGTCTTCTTCCCAACATAGATCACATAGAGTGGATATCCATCCCTTACCCCTACGCTTACCATACTTGCCACATAACTCACATGTCCTCGACGATCTACACTCTGCCAACTCTATCAAGTCATCTACTATGTCAGTACTAAAATTACAGTATACTCGAAGTGTGCCAAACTTTTCCTTCACTTGGATTATCTGAAATAGTGGACTCCTATTGACCACCTTAATATTTTTAAATAGATTGTCAAGTAGGTCGTGCCATCCATCGCCGCACTCAAAAGAAAATCTCATTAGGCTCACAGTCAAGGGTGGTAGATTCCAGGAATTCGTTATCCTATTCCATAATAATGATAGCCTGGGCCACCTATGTGAGCGTTCCATGAAAAACTCAGGGTACTTCCCGAACAATTTATCTGCTAATTCTTTTCTCATTTCCCGTTACCCTCCTTTAATTCGTTGCGCCATTTCCCCTCTAGTTTAATTCTGTCTGGCTCGCTGGCCTTTCCCCACTCAACCTGACGATCATATATCTTAGACTCAACTGCATACGGTGATCCATACTTATTTTTGTACCTATCATACGGTGCATTCTCAGTCATAAACGAGTCGAGACCTCGAAGCAGCCACTCTTTAAGGCCCCACTTGTAGGTGAAGTAGTAGTCTGGTGACATAACTATTGTGTGATAGTTGTTCATAGCCTCCTTCAGTTCTTCGACTGTGTATAACTTCAGTCTTGCACTTATAGTGCCCTTGAATCTCGTTATATCCCTATGGTTTATTATATGTAGCGAGTTCCAGAAGTCGAATACGACTTTAATATCATTCATTGGCCAAGACCCCCACTGTATCTACAGGGCTTATCCTTATCAAAAAGTACACACTCATCACCAATACAAAGACCTGTTGAGTGTTCACCTGAAGGAGGTTTGGAGCATAGGCATCTCCACTCCCTCCACTGTTCCCAGTGTGTCTCACGTACCCGTTCAGTGTCCACTTGAGGTAGCTTAGGAACAGATATCACCCTATCATCAAACTTACCGTAGTTATTTTTTACGTAGTACTGAAGGAAGTGTATTCTGCATTGTGCGTGCGCTAGATGACTAAGACCAGATTCTTTATCATCCTCTTCTGAATTCCACCACGCCCATAGATGGCGTTGAACTGCTGCGAAAACACGACTATAAGATAATCCCTTTTGCCAATTATAATCCCCGTATTTACTAGCACCAAAAGTTAATACTTTTACTAAATCATCCAATGCGGCTGGGGAAACTAGATCGTATCTTGCCTTTCCCCCATCATTCTTTGTGTCTTTCATACTACCTCCTAACCCTATTTTTTGTGACTTGATAAAGTTACTGGAACCATCGCCTTGGCTATTCTATTTTTTCTCCTTCTTCTTAGCCTTGATCTTTTTCCCGGTCTTGTTCTTCTCACTATTCCCACCTCCCGTTTAATCTTTCCACTATTGCCTGTATCACATTAACTGTGACAGCATTGCCTAAACATTTATATCTCTGTGTGTCTGATATTCCTGTAAAGGAATAAACCTTCCCATTGAATCTCTCTTGTGCAACTCTGTATTCCACCCATCCTCTCTCCTGTGTAACTTCGTATGGCAACTTCGACACAACACCTGCAAGTTGCTCAAGGTGTTGCTTAATTTGTCTCTGTCTTTGTGGTGGATGTCTAAGCCCTTCTTCTTCCCACAAATTGAGCATTCTATCGCAGAAACCAACTGCCTGGCACGATAGTTTCCTTGTTGTTTCAAAACTCCTAAAGTCCATCTCCCCTTGTAACTCGCTTTCATGCAATTCCTGTCGCAATATTTCCTTTTTGAGAAGTGGAATAAACTTTGTAAATCCCCGTCCCTCTCCCTTCCCCGCACCAACTTCTTGCCACAATGTTTGCAAAGCTTTAAGGGCGTTTTTTTTCTCGGCATTGGCATAATCTATTACTCCTTGTTTAGTATAATTTTTTGAAAATCCTTGTAAAAATTCACATTCTGTTGGGGTTAATCTTCTAATACGGGGCCCCCTGTCTGATAACCCTTGTAATATGTCGCTCTCAATGTAGGAGCCTCTGTGCTTGTCTGTATTTGTAATGGTGTGTGCAATGTCGTTCCTTTGTGCATTCTGTTTAATAGGCTTTTGATAGCCTTCTCTGATAGGAAATACTTCTGGTCTACTCGTTTCTCTAAGATGTCCAATAATGAAATATCTTCTAAAGTCTTGAAGGTATTGGGGTAAGTGCAAAGAACCACTTTCTGTGATAATTGCTCCTTTAATTTGATTGTTGATTCTCGCATATTTCGTATCTTCCTTTATTAGAATTAAACTTGATAACACCTTTTCCCAAGAGTCTTTTGACAAGTTTCTCAATAGAACGATGGCTAACAAGATGCTCGCTAATAGTTTTGAATAAGAATAGGTTTCCCAACTTATTATCTTTTTTATCACAGTTGATATGGTGAACTTGCTCTTGCCTAGATAGTTTTCTTCCCAATGATTTTTCAACCAAGTATCTATGTTCTGCCACACTTCCTCTTCCCTTGACTGAAATAAACCGTACCCCATAGGAATTGTAATGCCATCCTTTGTATTTTTGTCTTTTGATTTTAGGTTTTGGTTTATTTCTCGGCAAATCAAATAACCTACAATCCAATCTTTCAAGTTGTGTTCTTGTAGCTCCTGAACTTCTTTTAAATTGTTGAGCAAGAGTTGGAACAGATACTCTTGAATAGTTGTTCCACAAATATCTATTTTCTTGTTCTGTCCATCTCTTATTATTGTTTGTATGTGTCTGCATAAGAAAAATATCCTTTCTCTGTTTTGTGGCACTCCGAAGTTTTTTGAGTTGTGTATTTCTATGTTAACACAATACCCCAATTCTTGTAAGGTTTCAAGTATTATTTCAAGGCTTTTTCCTTTGTCATGGCTAATGAGTCCTTTAACATTTTCAAGCAACATGTACATAGGTTTCTTGGCTTTAGCAATCCGTGCAATCTCAAAAAAGAGAGTGCCTCTTGTATCTTTAAATCCTCTCCGCTTTCCAGCAATACTAAATGCTTGGCAAGGAAATCCTCCCACCAAGAGGTCAAAGTCTGGGATTTCTTCTGGAATAATTCTTGTTGCATCACCATAGTTTTTGTGTCCTTTGAAATGTTTTTGGTAGATTTGGATTGCGTGCTTGTCGATTTCGGAATGGCCAACACACATGGGATATTGTTCCCCCCTAATGCTGTTCTCGCTACCAGGGTCGGACAAATATTCAACATCATCTTCCTGAACCTTCCTCTCCTTAATTCGTGCATCACAAGAATGTCGTATTCCAAGCTCAAATCCTCCTATTCCACTAAACATTGAAAAGTATGTAGCAATCATCTCCTTATCCAACATTTTTCTCCATCCCTGGTAAACCACCACCTGCCCCACTCATCCTCTTCAGATGCCATGATTCCGTGAAATCTATGCACAGATTTTACCTCCTCCATCTCCATATCAGTTAGTTTTGGACATGGAACAGATGGAGCTGTCTTTATTGCAACCATTATAAGCAGCATTGCGCTTAAGGCTAAACATACTACTGTGTATATAATTGATATTATGATTGACTCTACTGGATGATCTGCTACCCACCTTATTACCATGTCTCACCTCTAATGTTTTGGAGTAAATGATTCCTGCCAGCCAGCCTTCCTCAGCTCCTTCTCCTTTTCCCTCTGTTTACCACGGTTAGTACTGGATGGAGGTGGTGGTGGATGCTTAAGATCGTTCCCTGGGAATCCATGTCCTACAAATTTTACGCTAGTTCCAGTAGGCACCAGCTTATCCACCTTCTCACCGCACATAGGACACCTGTCAAGTCTCCCCTCCTTGATAGTCTTATGAAGATATTCAAACTTCTCATTACATTTCGGACAATAGTACTCGTGTAACGGCATAGTATTATTCCTCCTCATGATAAATATATTTCATTACTATACTTATGCTCATCTAGCTCCTTTTCTAGCCTAACTATTCTTTTTACCGATCGTTCTTCATCCTTTTCCATCAACCCTAGGCATTTATCACAAATTATATTCACATTATCTGGCTTATCGACTGCCAAAAATGCTTGTACCTTACTACAAATAATACAACTTGCCTCCCACATAATTCTTCTCCCTTCTCAATGTCTATATCAACCATATCAATATTAATATCATTGGAAATGCTATACTAATAAAAAGCATTATTGCCTTAAAGTCATGGCTCATCGCTTATACCTCTTTACTATTTCTTAATGTCTATACCTATATTAACATAGGAAAACCTCTCTGTCAAGGTTTTTATTTACATTTTTTTAATAAGATTATGTAACTCGATCATTATTTTTTCAACATCCTCCATCTCAGCCAGTACCAGCTCCTTGTTTTTTACTCTCTCTGGGTCTTTCGGGTGATAGTTATTCCACCCAAACCTATCAACCTTGCATAAAATATGTATCAATTCACTGCATTCCTCAACTAACCTAATGATAGGACTACCAATTTTCTCGTATTGAAAATCAGACATAATTATCTCCTTGCAATAATAAGGTTTATCTTTTTAATAAAATATCTGGGACATACTTGCCAGACTCATTTATCATTTCAAAAATTTTACGACGGTCCCAATCCGGCATAGTCAAAAAAATATCCAAGCCACTTGGACTCAGGTCTTTCAAGCAATCCCTTGTTGCCTTTTCAGACGTGCTTCTCTTTATAGGCCAGTTTACTTCTATGCTCATTTTATTCTCCTAAAATTAATTCGCAGGGGAAACTCATGTATCGTCAGCCATTAGGACTTGGCATTGTCCAGTACTACATGACCTAACACCGTGAATCCCCCACTTCCTACTCAATAGTAACTTCCATTGCCAATAATAGTTACCACCTGTAAGCTCTGGGGTTATTTATATGTCTCCTGCATTGCCCTCTGGTATATTTTCCTATATTCACTGAGCCTATCCTTTTCCAATTCCTTGTCACATCTCTCATTTCCCACTACTACACCCCAATTATAAGCAGCTCGAATCTTTTCATACTCAGCCATATCCCCATTCAATATATCTCTTAGCCTATCATCTATACTCTCTTCCAGTTTTTTTAATTCATCCATGTCACTATCTCCTCTTATTCACCTTTTAGATAGTACAGGTTTCAGATAATACAAGTCTAACCCCATCCATTAGAGTTGTAATTTTCTTAAATGAATCCTCTGGATAGGCCATTGAGCAACCCCTTATCTCACACTGTTTATTCTCTGCTATCATTCCTTCACGTTGTGTTATCAATGATTCTAACTCACAACGCATCATCAACAATCCTTGTTCGTCCATGCCCGTACCCCCATGAAACCTAAGTGTTTTTTATTGGCATACTAAAAAATGTACAACTTTGTGTTATATAACTTTAGATTCCCCCATTCTCCCTTTCCTTCTGATCCTCATAATTAGCTGCCACACGACGGTACAGCTCCAACTTGCAGCACTCTAGGGCACCAACTATAGAATTTATATTTGTATAGGATAACCCATTATTAGCTAGCAACCCAAGTATTATCCTTGATATCACATAGTTTAGGTCTCCTATGGGTGGTTCCTCCCCAAGCACACACACAAGGGCATCCAAATATGAATCGTACTTTGCTCTATCACTTCTAGGTATGTACGGCACATTGCCCTCCTCCATGTAGTTTTCGATGACATGACTGACAGAGTGCTATGCACTTATCTAGCTCGGCCCATAATTTGTCTATAGTACGTGTGTAGCCACCTGCAATCTCAAATTTCTTTGTGTTCTCGTCTAGGTGATGAAAGCAAATAGGGTCTACTGTCTTACCGCAGACTGAGCATGTACAACCTGTCATTACCTTAAGTGCCGTGCGAAACTCCATATACTTTCCCCAGAGCTTACTCCCGCTCAATGATTTGCACGTCTCGGCATGTTTACACGCCTCACAAACCCTTTTATGCTTATAGTGCTTAAACGCAGGACAAAATATATATCCATAATCTTCATTCGTAAATGAATATCCATTGTCCAATTTCTCAGTCCTTTCTATCATAAATTGATTCTCCTGATATACGTATTCTCCCTTAAATTTTTAAGTTATATATTTCAGTAGCTTGTAAGAATCAAGATTAAAAAGCTAGGTTACCCTACCACCTTATTTTATTTTTATTTTTTAAGCCATTTTCGAGCACATTCTAGACCGAGAAAGACATTTTAAGCATGTTTCTAGCTACGCTCAGAGGACTTTTTTCAAAGCATGACTACTTTTCCAGGATTGTAGTATTCTTGGCTAGAAATTCCATTAAATCCTTAACGAGATAAACGCAGTGATTTCGATTTAACTTTACGTGAGGTAATCCGTCTCCTCTTAGCTGTGTTAAAGTGCTTTTGTTTATCTGGAGTAGTTCCATTACATCCTTCCCCGTCATCACATCTAACTCCATTAGGTTTCCCCCCTATTAAAATTCTTATAATTTGCTCCGCCATATCGGCACCATTTCCCAGAGTATTCTTACTGGGCACTAAGTAATTCTTGAATGCTTCGCCTCTATACTCCATTTCCATTGGATCGCAAATCAATTTTGCTTTCTTACATGCCTTCATTAACTCATAGCATATACCTTGGCAGTCGTGTATGTTACCACCATTAACAAAGTATAGCTCTTCGTTAAGGGTTCCTACCCGTTTAGCACTAGCCTTGTCTGGCTTAGTACCCACACGAATGTTATAGGTATCTCTTATTCCGGCAAGTCCACGTCTGTAATTGGCTGTATTAAAATTAGTGTGCCTACCTATACTACTTGCTGCCACCACCCCCCTGGGGGGGGTACCATAAATCCTATAGTTCCTCTTCTCCGTGTCCTCAAGCCACTTTTTAGTCTCAGCATCCTCTTCCATACTGCCTGATGAGCAGAATGTTATTGCACTACTGATTGATTTTATTTTCCCGGTCTTGTTTTTCATTTGCCTCTAATCTTTTAGATACCATCTGTTTTAGTTTTTCAGCTAACAGGAAGTTGATAAAATCAGGGCCGTATTTTCTGAGCACATCAACCCCACCTCTCTCCTCAGTCGCTACCTCCTCCACCATATCTCCTCTTGGTACTATTCTTTTAACTTTCTTGAATTTTATATCTAAATACTGCAATGCTTTTTTAAATCCAAAATTATGTAGCTCTCTGATAAATTGTATAGCGTCACCTCCTATATTGCAGGAATAGCAATACCAAGTTTGGTTAGGATATATCACAAACGAGGGGTTGGAATCATTATGGTTAGGAAAGGGGCAGCACATAACATGCCTACCACCGGATGATGGTTTTGGCTCGAACCCCTCTGCAATTATTAGCTCTAGTAGATTTATATCTTTTGCAATACTCAATGTGGCCTCTTATGTCTTTTGTGAAGCACAATTGTGATATTTTTTATTGTATGCCACTAGTCATTTACGTCCTCTTTTAAATTGAGACATTCCTTGGGTTTTACCATCATTTTTTCCATATCTTCTCTCATTGGGGAAAATCCTAATCCACAACCTCTCTCACTGTTAAAATGCTCACAAATTTTAATCCACTCGTCACCATCAGTCTTTTCGCAACAATAATCACCCACTGGTACTTCTATAGGCATCAATACTTCCTTGTAAAAGTTCCTATGTCGGTAAGGTTTCATCGTCTATCTCCTCCTATATGTCTTATACTTATTTAGTATAACACTGGGATAAGTAGTTGTCAAGCATTTATTCACTCGAAGTCCAGCTCTCCATACTCAGATTCACATAATTCAAAACCATCACCCATACTATTCTCCATAAGCAATTGACTAGCACTGTTAGTTAGTAATACTCTGCCACTGTATGAATTGTAGGCCAGGCATACACCCTCATCAATAAAATCCCTAGGTAATCCATTGGTCATAACTATAACTAGTAACTCTATAGCCTCTGCCACTGCCTCATCTGGAAACTCACCTAAGTTTGTAGTAATTTCAAGGTCCATTAGTTACCCCCTTCGTAGAATTTAGTTCTTATCTTCTCTAGCTTCTTTCTCATATCGATGCTACTTGGTCTACCCTCCAGACAGAATGTAGACTTGGTTACTCTGTCAGTATAGAAGTGCATCCTTTTTTCCTCATCAGTTCCGGGAAAGTATATCTCGGAACCATTGTAGAATACCTCGTCAAGTAAACCCTCATCATCCTTGAAGACCTTTAAACCTATATAGCGCATCTTTAATCTCTCGCTTGCATCATTCATGTTTTCACCTCCCGTATGTTTTATACCTAACTATGTTACTGATACTTGGTTGGGCCACCCCTGTAATCTTAACCAGCCTCTCTTGTGGATACCCTATGAAGTACAGCTCCCTGATATTTCTTACCTGATCATTTGTCAGCTTTGCCTTGTAGTGCCTCTCACCCCTTGGTGCAACGTGCAACCCAGTTCTGCTTGCGTGCTTCTGATTATCACTTTTCGTTACCCATTCCAGATTCTCAATGCTATTGTTCACCTTGTTTCCATCCTTATGGTTACACTCCATCCCATCAGGGCAACTGCCAGTGAATGTCTCCAAAACTAATCGATGGACAGGGTGGTTTTTATACCCTCCTCTATCGTCGTAGAGAATGAGACGTCGATATCCACAATTACTTGTGGAGGGCTTCAGGATTTTACCAATATGCGTACTACTGCCCCTAGTGCATCTCCTCACCCTCCCTTCACTCGATACCTCATAGTTACTATTTTTTACACATATCTTCCATTGTTCCGATTCCATTTCTCCCCCTACTTTAAAAGGTTTCCAAAAATATCAATTTCATTTAAAATATAACGAACTGCTGCACTCGCCCTCGATGCAACTTTAACCAATAGGTCTTTATCTTTTCTAAACCTTGGCATCCAATATGCGATGTAGTTCCCTCGATCTCCAATGCATTTGGGTAACTCAATTCCAGCCATAGAACACAAGAACAAAGTACCTATATCTGCAATAAGCTCCTCCTCTGAATACAGATGTGTTATTGTATTACTACGCCATAGCTCCCTATTTAATCGACCAATGTTTCCTGTTGAATGTATAAGTTCATGAAATAAAGCCTGATAATACTTAGTGATATTAGTATAGTCTGTCCACCTGGGCATCCCAATTAGATCGCCAACTGGTGAATATGCCGCCTTCTCATACCCATTATCTATTGTGGGGCAGTCAATAAAATCATCTACTATCCTACCGCACCGCTCACCTATTGAGTCATCAGAAAATACAGGCTTAGTAGTTTTCTGATATGCGGGGACATTCCCCATCTCTCCAATGTTATACACATAATATGATCGTCCCTCGCTACCGATAACATTTTTATACATTTTCTTAGTAACCCCACCAACAAAAACATTAGATTTGATCATCTTTGTTGTTGGTTTCCAGTACAACACGGGAGTACCAATCTTTTTCCCTATTCTCCAACCCCTAGAATCCGCCTGTCTAAAAGAAACCCATTTGTAACTTAGGAAGTGATTGCTCGCCCTACTCATGATAAGTGCCAGCTTTGTTATCCCGTGATACGGCAACCCTGAAATAATGTTAATATCCTCAATTCCAAATACCGTAATATTTCTATCACTAAACCAAGGTATGTTGCCGAGTTCAAGTTGCCCCACTAATTCCTTCCGATAAATCCCTATCACAAATTCCTCAAAACATCCTTTACTCATCTTCTGATCTCCCTCTAACATCGTAAGTACGAGTACATTCATGTCCCCCGTCTCTATTAATTACTGATTCCTCCTCCACCTGTTCGTGAGCACTCACCCCACGTGAATAAAATGGGGGTGTGTTGTGATCGTGTGACTGAGCATACATCTCATCAAGGCTGCCTCGGGGCGAAACCTCCTCCCCCTCACATGATAGAAATGCATCAACATTATCATTCATATAATGCTCATTTCTTTCTGACATAGTCTGATATAACTTTGAGAATAGTTCAAGCTGAGAACTCTCACGGCACACAAATAGAGCTACGCGATACCCAATCTCGGAAAGAATTGATAGGTACTCTTCTCGATTTATTATTGCCACACGGTCTATAATTATATTATAAATTATTTTGTCTAAAAGTCTTTTGTGAAGTCCAAATTTACAACATAATATATATGCTGCTATCTCATTAACGGCTGCCAGTTGGGGGTAGCAGGAGTCTCTATCTTCCAATCGCATAAAATATTTAACTATAGTAATAAAAACATGAAACAACCATACATCATATCCTTTATATTGTGTAGGATATGGAGAACGTATTTCGTGCCTACCGTTACCAAGCCCTCTCATACGAACCGGTGCCTCACCATTACTAAGGGTAATTTCAATTCCTCGCCCTAGGAGAAAGCCATAGAATGAACGAAGACGACCAACTTTATAAAGATTGTTCTCATTTAGTCTAGATGATGTGGCTTGGTGTGCGTGGTGCGCAATAGCTCTTTGATATATGCGACTATAGTTCCACGGTAGCCTAATTTCCATTACTTTTTTATAGTGTTCAAATGCTTGTTCAGTTGTTTTCATAGTTTCTCACCTCCCTATACGGAAAAGTATCCATAGCATGAGCTACAGTAAAGTCCCTCGTTAAATATTATTAAATCATCATCATACCTACCACATTCTTGACAAATCCCACCAACTGAACATCGGTCATCCTCTGTAAAACCTGTGATCTCGCCAATGCAGGTTATACAATGCCAGTGGTGTTCTATGAGTTTTAGGTTTTCGGTCTGGCACCCACATCTAAAACAAACTCCTCGTATTCTAGTTAGTTTGTCATCACTATTCTTCCTAGACTTACTACTTCTCTGTCTACGCTTTATTGTTTTAACAATACCTGACATATCCTGCATGGAGTCACTCGAATAATCAATACCCTTGGCAGTAGTTCCAAGCTCCTCATTTCTATATCTCTCCCACTCATCATCCGATTTAGTCCAGTCTGCCCCTTCCGTGCCATCATTACTATCACCTGCCCAGTCCTCCTCTTCAGGGACCTTCACATTTGATGGGTAGTCCACTCCATTCCACAAAGATGCATATGAGTCTTTTATTACATGGCAAAAATCATAATTGGAAAACCATCTATTGTTATCCCAAATTCCCTTATCCTCTCCAATTATTTTGGAACTATTATCAGAATCTAGGAATATCAATATTGATTTAGCCCTATTTTCTACATGTTTCATAGTCCTTTTACGATGAATGAAATTATCCGGCAGGTATTTTAAAATCCTTTCATTAAATGCCACTGTGTCACTTTTATCCGCTGCGGTTTCTATATCAATAATTCCATTATGTACAAAGCTAAGTCTATTATTAACAAGATGTGGGTGACAGTTTTCAATGTTAACATACCCATGCGTAGCCCATCTAAAGTGAACCAGCATCTTACTTGACTCACCATAATTACCTGCGATATCCCTATACGATTTATAGAATCTCTTAAAACTTATAATTTCCTTGTGAGTTTTTATTTCACCATCCTGCACCCAAGCAATTCCGGCTCCATCTGGGTTGTTGGTCCAACAGTTCTTGATTTCACGCCTAGTTAGCTTAGCTCCCTCATTTTGTAAAATTGCTATGCACAAAATTGACTCCTTTCGCCCTCTGCTTGTTAAATTTTTGTTAGTGTTTGAATTATAAAATGTTACCATATCGTATCCAGCATTACTACCGCCTTAAGCTCTGTTATCGTTCCGTTATTAAGCTTATCCACTACCTTCTGTCCTTTAGCCCTTAGGTATGAAGTTAAGGCTGGTTTCCCGCTATCGTATTCAGGAAAGCCGAAGAAGTGCATAAACAATGGGTGTTCAGGACGTATCATGTAATCCATAAATTATAATCACCTCCTAACCTAAAGCTATGTTTAAATTTTTTGAAGATTCCCATTTGATATCACAAAACCATTTATACATATTCGGATATACCTTTCTATTTTTATAAATAAAGTTCCTGTAAGTTCCCAGCTCAATATCTCTAATTGAAGTTTCTTTGCTATAAATAACTATTGAATGACAGAACTCTATATTTTTCAAGAAGGACTTCTCCTTCAGTGTTCCTCGGAAAATTCTAATTTCCAGTGTTTGTCGATTTTCAAGATTAATAGCTAGGAATCTTTCTCCGGTATTTTTGTATTTTGCTTTTTCATACCTATGCATCCTTCCTGATCTTCCCTCTGGCTCATCTCCCAGTGACGCATACTCATTTAATTTACTGGATTTTCTATTCGATATCTTAAGGATAAACTTTTTATTTTCATAAAACAATTTTAAGATTTTATAGAGTGTTAAGTTTCCAATTGCCTTTTTCGATAAGTGGACGTGCATACCGCAAGTTTCAGTTTGATAAGACCTCATACCATTATTACGCAAGGTGTCAAGCATCTTCGTTATTCCACTCTTGCCCTTTCCTGTTATATAGCCATAGCTCATTGGATGTGATACCACTTCAAAGCCACAATCTATTGAACCATCGTATTTACAATAGAATAACTCATTTGATACCATCTCAGCTATATTATCACTTTCATATCTCTTGTGACCTTCGTTTATGTTCTCGACCTCAAGCTCAAGTCCAAGATGTAGGTTTTCGCCACTCTTCCCAAAAAATACTGGATTTGGCTTGTATGAATAATTATGTATACTTTCGTCATCCTCACTCTCATTACTCTCAATGCAATCGTCGCAGTAATCCCCATAATGAAGTTCTTCAACACGCACTGCCCTACCACAGTCCTGACAAGTACGAAAAAGATCATCAAAGCATGAAATACAATAACAACTCCAACTACCGTTTGGATATCTTATGTTATCGTATGGGTGCGTTTCTCCACACTCATCACATATTCTAAATTCGCTGTCATAGCACTCTTGACAATAGCACTTATCGCCATAGGATGCCATCTCACCGTTTAATGTAATTGTACCACAGGAATAACATACAGTGAATGAACTTTCTATGCACTCACCACAATACATGTTCCCATCTATGGTTTTTGAATTTATTATCTCGGCTTGTTCCTCACATCTATGGCACGTGAAAAACATTGTGTTGATACAGATTGGACAATAGTCACCAGAGCTATTAGTAGTGTGTATCACCTCAAGCTCATGTTCGTAATACTCATCGCCGCATCCGTCGCATACTTGTACAGGATATAAGTCTAGATTTTTCTGCATTTTAGGTCACCTCCTCCTATTGTTTATGCGTTTATTTATAAGAACCCTTTAGTTGGTCGGCGGCCCTCCTCAGTTCCATTGCCTGTATTTCTAGCACACTTGCTTCATGATCTAGTTTATTCGCCCTATCATTCATTTTGTCTGTTTTGACCTTTATGGCCCCAATCTCCTCCTCCCTTACATGGATTGTGTAATGAAACGTATCATTATTATTATTGCTAATATTAGGGCAAGACTGAGTAAGATATTTATGACAATGACACTGATAAAAATTTACCCATAGCATTATTAAAATATCCTATCGTTACGATCAGACAATCATAGTTTTTACAAAATGAACCATATAACCATATCTCCCCATGATAATTTTCGTGGCTCCATGTGGTTCTACAAGTTCTTCCAAGGTTTTCCTCATTATATTTTATATTTCTTTTAATACTTTTTGATAACTCTGATCTATTCAATTTCATTAGTATAACACCTTGTTTTTATTATATCCATCCATCTGTAAAACCACTGCCATAAACTATTCTTGATATAGTTTTAATCAGTCCTTCCCTTGTCTTGGTTCCCCATGTAGTGATAAAGCGCTCCTCTTCCCAGTCCCCCTTCTCAAATTCTATGTTTAAGACACCAATCAACTCTTTAATACGTATTAGTTTTTCATTATCATTCATGATATCCGTTCCCCCTATTATTTCCTTGCGTTATCGTTTCACATTAAAGATTGCCAGAAACTCATTTGAACTATTTATATATAAAATATCATTCGTCGCTTACTTCCTCTTGTTGACTTTCATAGCGTCCTAGTTCCTCCCTGTACTCCCTAATAGATTCTGGAATTTCTTCCTTTAATATGCTAAGCACTCTTTTTATCTCTGTCATAACACAACTTACCTCCCCTATATTGAGATAAAACCTGAACCTAGATTGCTTTTAGCAGTATAGTTGCTACTAATGAGTAAATAAAGACTACTGCTAAAGTAATCTTGACAAATCTAATTTCAACTACTTGTTTATTTAATTGTTTTTCAGCTAGTCTCAACTTTGCCTTATCGTACCATTGATCTACTTTGTTAGTCCTCATGGTTTATACTCCTGTAATTACTGGTTTATCCTGTTATTGTTTCGCTTAAAAACACGTCCTCTAGGCAGTTTATATTTTTATCGCTTCGCTTAGTAGTACGTATTCTAGACAACTTGCACACCAGAAGACACACCCATCTGTTGAATATATCCTGGCTCTACATTTAGGACACTCTGCTCTTTTCATAAACATACTATTTGTTAACATATTTATTTACCTCCCCGTTTTAGAATAAATACTTTGTTCACTAATAGGCACACTTAAGGGCCAGGATATTTAAAAACACTCCTATAATGGTAATTTATAACGTATAATGTTTTTTCAACTATTTGTTAGATTGTTTAACTGTTTATATATAAAGTATTATACTGGTTGAGTCCCGGCCTATACATCCTTATATGTTTTACACTTTACTACATTATGAATTATCATAGTGGACACTTCTGTAATTCTAGCTAATTTTACCTGTGAGTATCCCATGGAGTAGAGTTCCCTGATATTTTTTACTTGGTCGTTTGTTAATTTTGCATTATAATGTCTCTCACCCTTGGGTGCTATCTTTAATCCAGTTTTGTATGCTTGTCTTACGTTCTCTGCACGTGATACCCACTCTAAATTATTGATATTATTATTTTTCTTATCACCGTCAATATGGTTACACTCCATCTTCTCAGAAGGACTGGCAGCAAAAGTCTCAAGAACTAACCTATGGACCGTGCGGTTCTTAAACCCACCACTGCCATCGTAAAGATTGACTAGTTGATACCCACAATGACTTGTGCTAGGTTTAAGACTAGTGCATCTTCTCACCCTACCCCCACTTGATACATCATAGTTTTTGTTTCCCTTGATTGTTTTCCATTGTTCCATTATCTTACCTCCATTATATTGCTTATATATTATTCTAACATTGGTAAACGGTTGTGTCAAGCCCCATGATGCACTTCCTATAATATATTCTTAAGGGTTTTATATAATATGATATATCTATTATCCTTCTGTTAGTAAGGATACTATATATGAGCATGATTAGTCTATATAAAGAACTATCATTTAGAATTATCATACTATAGAACTATCATAGTATATTCTTAGTATTATATTCTAAGTATTATATTCTAAGTATTTAATACTATTATATATTATACTATAGTATATACTCTATTATATTATTATGATTGTCTATTATAAAGACTAAATACTATTATTAATAATATATACTATATACTGAGTACTGTGTACTGGGGGAGGGATTGTAATATACTGTATTTGTTAGACAAATATACTTAGTTACTAGATATACAATTATATCATTATAACCATACAATATCATTACACTATATCACAGTTATATACCAATAGTTTACATAATATGAGTGCCAATGGTGGAGTATATGCACCAATAAGGGGTAATATTATTTATATACCATGATATAATATTAGTATGATTATTTATTATACTCAGTGTGATTAATATTACGATATCATAATGTTTATATATTTATTATTAGTTTATTTAATAGTATGTGTGTACTAATGGTATATGTATAAAGGATATATGTAGAGGGTGGGTACGTGGGTTCGAATATGGGGATATAATGTATTAGGTAGTGGTACCACGGCTTATATATATAGAAAAATTAAAAAAATAGAGAAAAAATAATAAAAAATAATAATTCTGTACCTGAGTAGGGTATGTTATGGAGGATAAAATAGACATAAATACCTGTTATGCACCCAGATTTCTTTTCCATTGACACTATTTTAGTATATAGAAGGCTGTATATACTATTATCATTTTATACTATCTTATCCTTTAAGACTCTTATCCTTTACCTATCATATTCTTATTTTTAGTTAAAGTATTATCAGATGATTAGTAGAACAAGGATAATACTAACATGGGAAAAACTATTCTTAACTACTAATACTATCCTATCATAGGGAATCTTTATAGGGTATCTTATGTCAGCTAAACTTTTTGCCATATTACTGCTTTTAACTTGACAAAACATTTTTACCATGCTAGTATAGGTATAGTGGTTAATGAGAAGGGAGAAGAGACATGGGAATTTGTGAAAGTGCATACGGTACAGTGGACCGTGGGGAGACAACCTGCGATTACAAAATGACTAGAACTGAGGATGTGGAGACAGCATGCTGTGGCAAGATAATCCTCGACACTACGAATTACTGTCCAATGTGTGTGGACAAGGATATGGAGATAATGCGACTCAAGGCTGCGATATGCTCACTGGAGGTAGAAATTGCCAACCTTAATAATCACATAAGGGTTATTAGCCCGGATGGATGGTCTGAATGCTATTAACGGAGGAAGATGGGGGAATTATGCTGGAGGCTGGGGTAGTAGTTAATGAGATACTATCCGAGATCAGAGTAATCGCTAAGAGACAGCAGGAGATGGTGGAGAATGAAAAGGATACGGAAACAAACAAGAATAGTGGGTAAGTTTGGCGGGAAACGTATAAAAACTACTGCAAAGAAGTGGATGAAAATGACTGATGCTAGCCCAGAAACACCTATCTCCTTCAAGGAAGACGTTGAATCTACTAAGGAAATACTAAATGATAGGAATGAAACCCTTAGAAGTGTAAGGAGAAAACTGGAGAACAATGAGGAGCTGACCAAGGAAGAAAGATTTTACGTGGAGGAACTTAGTAAGATGGGGGAGGATGAGAATGGGGAATAGCCATACAAATGATATGATTGATGTAGAGATATCAAGGATTATTATGATTGATGGTAGGATTATTGATGCAAGCAGAGAGGGTGATTGCTCATTCCAGCTACAGATGCCACATAGATATTGGGCAATAAAAACATGTGATGGTAAGGAAGTATCAAGACATCAGGTGAGGAATATCGCATCAATATACTGGAGGTTAAAATAAGGAGTGGAGATATTGGGACTAATTTTATTAGGAATGTTTGTGCTGTATTTCGGTGCGGGTGTAATCGTTTCGTTTGTGTTGTTGCCAATGGCACTGTTCATTAGTGCGATCAAGGAGGATAAGTAGCGTGGAGATAAAACCGACAACGATAATATACAGTGCCGCGGTTAAAGTGATAGAGGATCACGGGTATGTGGTCGTAAATAAAGACATGCTGGTCAAGAAGGCAGGTATAATAGTAGCTAAGGAGTTGGGGGTAGAATGCTAGATTGGGCAGCTGGCATATTTGAATTATGTGGTGCGTGGAGCATAGGGAATAAGAAGAGATATAGCTTTATTCTGTTTGCGGTATGCAATGTATTGTGGATTATCTACTGCCTGACCAACGATACTACTTATGGATTACTGATAGTCGTAGTACCTATGTTTTTTATTAACATTAGAAACTTTATTAAATGGGGGAAGTAGATGGTAAAAGTAATAGCAGAGCCAGCAAATTACTGGCAAGGGGATCACAAGTTACTACACCAGGCAGCATACGCAGCAGCAGCAGCAGGTTGCTCTATGTTCAAGGTTCAGCTTTACGATACAGGTAATATGGGAAAGGAGTGGGCTGACAAGAGACTATTCTATAAACAATCTGAGCTTGAGGTTGGATCGCTTTCCGATATAGCTAAAACAGTTAAAACGCTAGGAATGGAACTCCTTATTACTATTAGCCAGATTCAATTATTGGATACAGCTTTGAGGTTTTCAAGTAACATTAAAATAGCATCTGGACAATTTGATAATGAGCTTGCATGTGAATTAATGAGGAGTAATAAAATAAAGAAGCTCGTAATTTCAACCGGAATGATGGAGACGGTAATACCGGATACCCCTGATAGATGTGGAACCCTTGAACATATACGTGACTTTGCACTTAATAGTCACATACCTGAAATTGTGGTTATGCATTGCGTCTCTCTTTACCCACCGTCTGAATCAGAAATGAACATGGATAGAATTGATAGACTTCGGGAATTTTTTGAGGACATACCAAATGTTGAGATAGGATATTCGGATCATGCAGCAGATAATCTTCCTGGATTAATAGCAGTTGCCAAGGGTGTGAAGTATGTAGAGATACACATGGCTATTAGGGGTATGTTTGGTCCGACATCTGAGATAGCGAGTACCGGTGAAGAGCTATCTACTGAGATTCTGAATTTCAAGAAGATTGAAACAATGCTTGGGAACGGCCAACTAAAGATGCAGGACAGGGAATTGCCAATGAAGGAGAGGTACTCGACCAGGTGGAAGAATAGATTGATTATTATTAAAGGGAGTGTTCTTCCTAGTGGAACAGTGGTGCCCTTTGAAAGAAAATAACACATGGAATGGGGGAAATATATGAAACATAAGACAAAGGTAGCAATAGTCATACCAGATACACATGCACCTCTACAAGATACTAAGGCGGTCAATATAGTGTGCAAGGCAATAGAGCTAGTGAAGCCAGACACTGTCATACATCTTGGTGATGTCGGTGAGTGGAATTCTGTATCCTACTGGAAGTACAAAAAGAAAAAGAGACCACCGCTAGAATTCATCATAAATGATCTGGAGAAGGATGTTAAGGCAACAAATAAACTTCTAGACAAATTTGACGAATCATGCAAGAAGGCTGGGGTGAAGAAAAAGCATCTATTACTTGGGAATCATGATGAGTGGTTAAATAATTTCATAGATGAGCATCCATACCTGGAGGATAAATATTCACCACAGGCATGCATGAGGTTGGAGGAGAGAGGCTATGATTGGTTGCCATATGATGATTTTCTAAAGATAGGATATCTACACTTTCATCATGGTGGTCATTATACTGGCCTATATCATGCAAGACACACGGTTGTGCAGCTTGGTGTCAATGTTATGTATGGGCACTTCCACGATGTGGCGAGGGAGAGTGTTGGTAACTTTGATGGTGTCCATGCAGCATTCTGTATAGGGTGTCTAAAAAAATGTCAGGCATCATCGAATAAATGGCTCAAAGGGAGAAAGGTAAATTGGTCACTTGCATTTGCGATAGTACACTGGAATCCAGATGGTACATTTGTGGTTAATGTAGTTGATATAACAGATGGGAGGACATTCGTTTATGGAAAACCAATCAGAGGGTAGGAAGGTAGTAGTGGTGAGGTCTCCAAGACAAGCCTGGAAGATTACAAGGATGTTCGATTTCGTAGGATTCAACGTAGGGGACTTAATATTTACCAATCATCGTACCAGTATATTTGCTAGGCTTATAAGGTTTGCCGGGATACTTAGCGGGGTAATTCCAGTATGTAATCACGTAGAGATGTATACTGGTGCTGGTAAGGCATTTTCAGCCGACAGGGTTATGACATATCATAATATTGATAGATACTTCAGGGGGGGGCACGACATATATTTCTATCGTGATTTAACTATCTCAGCAGATGAAAAGAACGCCCTAGTTGCTGAGACGAGAAACTGGGTCGGTCTACCATATGATATCCTAGGGATAGTATGGCAAGTGCTAGACACTATAACCGGGAAGAACTTTTCTGAGAAGTATAATCATGGGATACTAGCATATTGCTCAGAGTTGGTCCAGAGGATATATAAAAATGGCACTGGCAGGTCTATATCGGATGAGAAGGTCGGTGCTGCAACGCCAAGCGACATAAGATTGTATGTTGATAAGTTACCTAATTGGGAATGTGTTTTTAAAATGGTTAAAATTGGTAAGAACTGGACTGTGTCCACTAGTAGGAGGCTCTAATGAAATATGTCTATGTTGAGTTCTACGATTTAGTTTATGCATCGGCATGGGACGAGGAGGCTCTGGAGATTGAGGATACCATTCATATTGGGATTGGGATTCTATTGGAGGATAAGCCTACGCATATAACAATTGCAATGGCTATTGGAAATAACCCGAAGCAACCATTCTCTAGATTATTGATACCACGACAAATGATTATAAAATCAGTGGAGTTTGATAGTAATATGTTTACCGATAGATTAATGATAGATGGATACGGGAGGATAGATTGTGAAGAAGAAACTAGCCATAGCTATCACTAATAGAAGTAGCTATAATCGCGTCAAGACAATTATACGGAACCTGCCAGCTGGAATAGTACCGTGTTTAATACTTGGCTCAAGTGTGTTTCTCTATAAATATGGTAACGTTATCGACGATATCAAGAATGACTTTCCGGATATTGAGCGTTTCAGAATAAACATGGCTGTTGAAGGTGACACAGTTGGAAAGATGCCTAAGACAGTTGGGGTGGGGGTCATAGAGATAGCGACCCTACTCGAGTTACTGAGGCCAGATGCAGTAATAACAATAGCTGATAGGTTTGAAACTATGGCTACGGCAATAGCAGCATCATATATGAATATACCACTAATACATATTCAGGGTGGTGAAACATCTGGTACAATAGATGACAAGGTTAGGGATGCCATCACTCAATTATCGGATTACCACTTTCCAGCCACAGCAACTGCCGCAATCAATGTAACGGCAATGAATAAACATGCATTACTTAGGGTAAATACATTTAACTATGGATGTCCGTCAATGGATTTACTATTTAGGGCTGGTATATGGCTACCGTCGGAACTTGATTGCATAGTCAATAAACGTGGAACCGGACAGAGACTGGACTTCAACGAGAAGTTTATCATAGTCATGTTACACCCCGACACAGTTAAGCCAATAACTTCAAGTCAGATGGATGTCTTTATAGACATACTATCCACTGTTGATATACAGAAGGTGATATTTTGGAATAACATTGACCCTGGTGGTGAACAAATAGCTAAGGCATATAGGGAGTCTAAGCTAGGTAGTGCTGGATGTCCAACTAGATTCATTCGGCATATAGACCCAGGGGATTTTGGAACCCTATTATCAGAAACATCCTGCATCATAGGTAACTCATCTACAGGTATTCGTGAGGCAACATACATGGGTACACCATCACTAAGTGTAGGCAGTAGGCAAGATGGCAGGGTTGGTGGGGAAAACATTACTAGGTGTGGGTTCGATCATTATGATCTACTGTTTTTCCTAAATCAACAACTGAAATCAAAGTATGAACAGAGTAACCTTTTTGGTGTTGGGAATGCGGGTAAACTAATAGCTTCAAAAATATGGGAGATACTAAAATGAGCCAAGGAAGAAAACCAATTCACGTATGTGATCCAGCTTCAGCTGAACAGATTAGAAGAGCTCTGTTAATACCTAGTGGATACATGAAAAGGGCGGAAAAGCTATTGAAGAAAACAGGGGGAAAGATAAATGACAAGTAGGGGGGAATGGAATAAGTTTTGGAAGAATAACAGTGTAAAAGTATTAAATATAAATCCATTTGTATTCAACCTAAACTACATAATTGAATGTCTCAATAAGCACTATGGGGCAATGGAAGACAATATGGAGTTTCACGATCTTGTTAGCCTTGAAGTTGGGTGTGGTAGGGGCATACTCAGTGATCTACTCGACGCATGCTTTGTGGAGACACACAAGATTGATAAGTACTATACTGCGTGGAATAATAAGGGGTTTCAGAAAGCAGATGTATTTGATATGCCATTTTCAAAATCGAGATTTGACCTGGCATTCTCCTATGGACTGTTAGAACATTACGATTTTGACGATCAGCTTGCAATAATGCGAAAGATGCTATACGTAACTAAGCCAGGTGGTATAAATATCCACTACGTAGTTCCAAGGAAGCTAACAAACATAATGGAGAGTACGAGTGTTAGGCGTAATTCATGTAAGGGTCTGAGAAGATCATTTGAAAATCAGTGGGTTTTCCCAGTGCTGCCACTATTTGATTGGAAGACAAATAAGTGGTTAGGTAAGGGGTTTTTTATTGTACTTGAGCGTGGCAAGGAGTTTAGCTATTATAACGGATGTTTTGACAACGTGAGGTAGATATGAAAATAAATGCACTAATTACAGCTAAGTCGAATAGTACTAGAATTCCATATAAGAATGTAACCTTTGTGGCCGGGAAACAACTATATAAGTGGACAACTGATTTCCTAGAAAGGTACTACTTCATGTTTGAAAATATATATTTCTCATCTAATAAACCAGAGATGTTCGGTTTTAGTGGGACGAAAATAAGAGCAATCAAAAGACCTGCGATATTATGCAGTGACAGCCTATCACATATGGCAACAGTTAAGCATGCCATATCAAGAATGATACGCGATGGAAGTAATCCAGATTACATAATGTTGTTTCAGCCAACAAATCCGTTTAGGAGTTTTTCTGACATCGTTAGTGCCATAAAGATAGTTAGGGATAATAATAGCGTAGACATGGTATGCTCGCACTATCACGATGACAATTTAGAGCCTAGCTACATAAGGCATGCACGTAATTCACATCCATCAGATACTGCCGTCAAGATTAAGAGTGGGAACCTTTATCTATGGAGGAGGAGATATATATCTGAGGGACATCTTGGATGCTATGTGTCAATCAGGATTCCAAAGTACCGTGGATATAATATAAATGTCCCGTCTGATATTCCAATAGCCGAGGCACTATATAAATACAATTATTAAAGGGGGTAGTTGAATGATGTACTCTATGGTAGGGCTTAGTTTAGGGGCAACATTGCTTGAGTCCTGGGAGATTGGCGAGAGCATAAAAAGGAAAATACATCTAAGGTCGGACGAGAAGGTGTTAATAATGTCAGATGATATATTCAGGCCGAATACTGTATTGCATATGGAGGTTTTAGATTATGTTATAAAGACAGTTGGAAGAGATAATGTCATAATAGTAGTGGCATCTGGAATGCACAGGGCTAGCACGCTACAAGAAATTGAGTCTAAGTTTAGTGCAAAACTAGATGGAATAAGATTATATAGGAACTCACCATTAGTTAGTTTTCCATTTGCTGACTTTTCGGAATATACTAGGATTAGCATTGGAACAATAATGCCACACATATTCGTCAAGAGGAGTGGTGGTGGCAAGGTTGTTGTTCCTGGTCTTACATCTGTCGCAGGTGCTATTAATTTTCATAAACTGACTAGGTCTGAGGCCGTAAGGTATATTAGGAGAATAGAGAGGGGTATAGACTATGTTGTTAGCGGTGTCATAAATAGACTTGGCGAGGTTGTAAACATAGTAATAAATGATATTCCAGTGCGGTTAAGCGAGGAAAGAATGTCTAAATATAATTTCGGTGTAATACTAGACGAGCCCGCAGATGTTGTAGTACTCGAACCATTATTTAAAAATGGGGACTTCATGCAAGCGATGAATGTGCTTCGACTGTGTAAATATAATATTGTTAATGATGGTGGAACAATCTGTATAAAATGTTCTCCAAAGGATGGAATTGGTGTACACTACATATTTCAGCAGGTTAATGGTATCAAGCCAGCTAAGTTTGACGTTGCATTCTCGGAGTTAATAGGTGACAGGAAGCTGGCGGTAATATGCCCAACTATATCTAGGCTACAAATAGATGAGTGCTTTGAGAAACCAATTACTCATTATAAAACACCATTTGACTTATACGACAACTGTACCAATCTAAAGGTCTCACACTATTTAGGAGCAGATGTCATGCTTCCCCAAGGAGAGTAATAAATGAGCATATATTCCGAGAACATAGCGGCACTAGATCGTAATTATCCAGATTTAAGTGAGAGGGTTAAACACCTAAAGGATGACTACAGTGTGAAAATCAGAAATACTGGTCAGGAGGGAATGTGCACGTGTATTCTCGGTGATGGTGATAGTGATGGTAGGACGTTGAACTCTACGGAAAATCCACTTGAGGAGGCCAGGAGATATGTGAGAATGGTTGTAGGTGATGAGGATAAGGCCGGACTAGTGGTTATGAGTGGACTTGGAATGGGGTATTACCTCCAGGCATTATTTGATGGCAAGTTATATCCGGGCTCAGTTGTCCTGGTGTTCGAACCTGATATACAGCTCTTCAAAAAATTCATAGAGAACAGACATCTACAGCTAACTGTGGACGGTAAGAATATAAATATTTTTGATGCCGGTTGTGTAAGATTTCTAGTTGGATTACCAGTTGATAAGGTGTACTCCGTTGTCTATGACATACTACAGGACGTTGGCAAAAATTATTTCTCAAGTACTGAATTCATAGAACACCCAAAACTAATTAGAGTTGCGAAGCAGTACTATAAACCAGTCTTCTCAGAATTGAGCAGGGTGTTTTATGATATTAGGTCTTCTTTTGGTAATGATCCAGAGGATAGCTGGTTCGGGGTGGACCATCAATTCCAAAACCTTGACATCATACTAAATAATCCTGGGGTTAGTGGGTTAAAGAATAAATTTAAGGATGTTCCAGCAGTTATAGCGGCAACTGGGCCTTCACTCGATAAGAATATAGACCTGCTCCATAGTATAAAAGATAAGGCTGTATTCTTTGCGGCAGATGCATCACTGAATTCATTTCTAAATTATAGTACTCCTATAGTTCCAGATATTGTATGTTCACTTGAGAGGAACCTAACAACCAGGGAGCACTTCGCTCAGATACCAGACGACAAGAAGGTGCTAATGAGGGACATATGGCTTGCAGCCTGTCCAGTAGTCAAACCGGAGGTCTACGAGGAATGGCACGGTAAACATATGATTGTGTTTCGTGATTTTGCGCACTTTAAGTGGCTTGGTCTCGATAAGGGCATATTGAATACTGGGAAGTCTGTAACAAATCTAGCCTTTATGGTTGCATATTATATGGGGTGCTCACCAATAGTATTAGTTGGGCAGGACTTGGCATTTGCCCCAGATGGTAAGACACACGTGAACGGGGCAACACATGCTAGTGATGGGATGAGGAAGTCACAGTTAATGAATCAGCAATGTGAGGTTATGGGTAACGACGGCAAAGCGATAAAGTCTCTGGATACATGGGTCGGCATGAGGAGAAGATTCGAGAAGGATATAGAGGAGCTGAAAGTTAAGTGTGTCAACGCCACAGAGGGTGGTGCATTAATCAAGGGAACCAAGATAATGAGATTCAAGGATGCAATTGAGCAGTTTATGACGAAGGATATCGACGTACAATCAATACTTAGTGATAACTTAACCAGACTATCCGATGAGGACGTACAGAGGGATTTTGACATAGTAAATAAGAATGTGAAGGACGGCGTTGACTACTACAAGGTAACTCTTGACAACATAGATATAGCCAAGGATTGTATAGAGGAATATTTTAGTGGGGTAGTTAAGGATGGTATCAATGATACATATTTAGAGAAAATACTTGAGTACTGTGAGAATCTAAAAATGGAGATATTGAATCATCCAATGTGCTATCATTCTGCTATGCACGTAATACAGTCTGTGACACTTGGGTGCACAAATACAAACAAGGCAATCGACAGGAGATACGATGGCGCGGAGAAGAGCATGGCAAAGCTAATAGTGGTTTTCAAGTTATTCTGTAGTCTTGAGATATTATTTAAAAAAATGAATAGCGGTGTTAGGGGAAACTATGGCAAGTTTATTAGGGAGTTCAGGCCGGACATGCAGGGTGTGTGGGATTGAACTGAGCAAGTATAATACGTACACGTCGAGTATGGTGCGTAACGACTGGATATGCAAGGATTGTAAGCGTAGTACTATAGAGAAGGCACGTAACGAGAAGAGGGGAAAAGAATTAGACAGGTCTAGTACGGCAGGTGCCAAGGAAATGATAAAGGCCACTGAGAAGCTAAGGGTTGACAGTATGTATGACCTATTAATTAGCAACATTGGAAACCCCTCAGCCAATTGTAAAATAATATTATACCTCCTCTGCTCCGTGGATATTCTGTCCGACAATAAGATGTCTAGAGTTATTGATATTGCAAATGGGGTAATAAAGTCAGCTATGGTGCATACAGATGTTAGAATTAAATTAGCAACAAATTTACGGGCATTACTGTCGGACGGCAAGAAGGAGATGCCAAAGAATTTTTCATACGAGGAGTTGGTTGGTGGAGATACAGCTAATATAGAGTTGGAGGTTTTCACATAGTGAGTACAATTAACTTCGACATATCGAGGCTTGGAGAATATGATTACTATTCTCCGCGGCTACTATGTGTTCAAACTGATGTTGGTCTTGTGAAGTTCGACATAGGGAATCGCTTTGTTCAGAAAGAGATTAACAAGGTGTGGAATGTTGCAGAGTCACACAAAAAGCCTGTCAAGTTAATAATATTAAAGGCCAGGAGGCACGGGGTTTCTACCTATGTTCAGAGCAGGATGTTTCATAAATGTCATACCATCTCACATAGACACGGAATAACCATAGCTGCCGATGATAAGGGGTGTTCATATATCCATAACATGTCTCATATATTCTATGAGTATCTACCAACGGAATTAAGGCCAGCTGTTAGATTTAAAAGTAAGTCACAGTTATATTTTGACCTACCACAGAGATTGGTTAAGTCAGGCAGACATGGTCTGAAGTCCTCAATGAGAACAGTATCATGTACCGATAAGGCAGGACTTGGTACTGGTCAGCACTTCATACACTTCTCGGAGTACGCATTTTATAGAGATGCTGATACTGTGAGAACATCTGTGATACCTACCGCATTTAAGACCCCCGGAACATTTATAGTGTTGGAGTCAACGGCTAATGGAATGACTGGTCAGGGTGAACCGTTTTATCAGGAGTGGTTAAGGGCTGTTAAGGGTACAAGCGCATTTAAGCCACTATTCTATAGTTGGTTACAGCACGAGGATTATAGAATAGTATTAACAGGTAGTGATGAGGAGGAGATAAGGGATACACTAGACGATGAGGAGAGATACATTGTTGGCTCCAAGGGTGGTACGCTTGAACAACTAAAGTGGCGTAGAGAACAGATCGGTTTGCTTGGTCAGGGAGCTGGGATAAATACTAAGACAGCATTGGAAAACTTTCACGAACAATACCCAACGACAGATACGGAGGCATTTATAGTAAGCGGTAAACCTGTTTTTGATAGGGCAGCACTACGAGCGTATAAGGAGCGCGTGAAGAAGCCAATGTGGATTGGTGATATAGTAGGGTGCATGTTAGAGTCTAACATAGTTGGTAGTCTACAAATTTGGGAGCAACCAATAGATGGTGAGAAGTACGTTGCGTCAATTGATCCATCATCTGGCGAGCCCGGTGATACGGATTTCGGTGCGATAGAGGTGTTTCGTGTACTGGATAGGAGGGATGGTGGTTTAGTTGCAACTCAATGTGCTGAGTGGCACGGTAAGATGGATACTGACATAGTGGCACAGTATGCAGTTACTCTTGCCAAGAAGTATAATAACGCCATCATAGCACCAGAGGTGTGTGGATATGGTCATTCTGTATTGAAGGAAATACAGAAGATGGATTATTGGAATATATTTAAGCGTAGGGTTGTGGATTCGGTAAATCATAAACCAACAACAAAGTTGGGGTGGAAGACGGATGCAACCACTAAACCAATGCTAGTCTCCTTTGCTAGACAATGTGTCGAGAATAGAAAAGTTGGAATTAAAAGTTCCATGTTAATACATGAGATGACCATCTACGTTAAAGATAATATGGGAAGTGGTACCAGTGCGTATGGTAGGGGCAAGGATGACCTAGTCGATGCGTTTATGATTAATATGTTGGTTACGGATATTGAATACGGTGATTCCCATGTAGATAGTGTTGGAGTGCTTGAGAATAAAATAGAGTCAAAGATAACCAAGCTAGCTGAGAAGAAGGATAAGCTACACTATGATACTTGGGATGGGAGAAAGAAGAATAAAGGACACTGGTTAAATTTATAGGAGGCAGCATGAAGGAAAGGGATATAAGCTTTGGAGACCCTACATTATCAGAAGAATATGAAGAGGGGGTAAGGTCGTGTGAGATATGTGGCAATGATACATACGCAACCCTACATGAGAGGTGTAGGTGGAAGGGTAGTAACTACCTAGTTAGTAAGGATAAACACCTATTTCACAAGACTGATGTTATATGTAATAAGTGTGGACTGGTGTATAAAAACCCAATGATGAGCGAGGAGTCAACTGACAGATTTAATAAGGTTGATTACCCGAAAATATATCATGGGGGAAATATAGGCGGTATATGTAGGCAGGAAGTTGGTAATAGCGTACTGGTAGCGGCACCATTCTTCGATTGGATAGAATCAAACAATATAGAAATCCTGGATAAGAAGATACTTGACATTGGATGTGGGATAGGAACAATACTAGGTGGACTAAAGGTTATGGGTGGAGATGTCACTGGGATAGATGCTAGTGAGAGAAATAGGGATATAGGGGAAAAGCTATATGGTGTAAAAATAGTATCGGCATCACTCTTCGATGATTCAGAAATTACTGGCAACGAGTACGATATTATAACAATTATGAACTCTCTGGAGCACTTCTACTCCCCCAAGGATGTGTTAAGGAGGGTTCATAAGTTACTAAGGAAAGATGGTAAATTAATAATAGAGGTTCCGTCTATGGAGTACCCATATGCCAGAACTACCCCAGATGGGTTTCTGTCGTCAGCACATCTGTACACATTCTCAGAGCAAACGATAAGGTTCCTGCTGGCAGTATCTGGATTCGAGGTAGACGGCATTGTTCATGAGGGTCACAATAAGTGTATGTATATAACAGCACATAAACTTACAACATTCAATGATTATGTAATTACTGACACAATAGACACAGATACAATGCTAAAGAGATACAAGGGAATATTCAACGAGACTGCGCTTCAAGACATTAACGCTAAGAAAATCACCAAGATGATAGTTGAGCATAGCCCTATGAGTGAGGTTAACGATGAGATAGGTAAGTTTAAATATACATCTAATGTTATTAGGAGTGCAATTGGCTTTGCCATGTTGGAGCGCGGTCTTGCCCCACCAACTATGGTACATGAGATTCTTACCCACTATAATCACGATCAGTCGTATACATTTGATTGTAATTATGGGACATTCCTAACCGGAAGAGCCTTAGCTTCATTACTGATGGGTGACACTATGGGTGGTAAGAAGACACTCCTGGAGGCAATAAAATATTTTCCAAATATATTAACTAGGAATTTCTTCAAGAATCTATGTGTGGAGGGCATAATGTCTGAAAGCACACTGGAGCGGAGTACGTACTACAGGTGCTATAAGCTATTGAATGATCTAGGGATTAAAAAAAAGTTGTGAAAAACTGGTTATCGACTTGACAAAAACTAATTTACAGTGTATAAGGAGAAGGTATGGCTACGAAATTAGCAAAGAAAAGGAAAGTCATTACTAAGGAAGAGCTTCAAAAGGATATCTTTGATGAGGATATTGGGGTTACGCCTGGGCCAGATAAACCACCCGATGACGATGTAGATGCACATGATGACATTATTGGCTCAGATGAAGACAAACTCTCCAGTCTTAAAGAGGAAGTGCTGAAGGAATTTGGTAAGGATGGTGTGGAGGAATTTAATCGTAAAATGGAGGGGTCGGATAATGAAAAAAAAGATAGTGTCAGTGCTGAGGAAGGGTGCAAAGATAGTGGGAAGGGCAATCCTATTTTGCCTGATCGAAGAGATGTCAGACAGGAAAAGGAAGTAGCTAGTGGGGTTTCTGAGTACAAATCTGATATCAAGTCAACTGAACTAATCGAGTTAAATAGGTGCGCAAATTTTATATTAGGTTGTCTACCGCCTGGAATAAAAAAAGATTTCGAGGTAGCTGCATATGATAACAGGATAGAGGATATGGGCATATATATGTTGGGTCTACTGAACCAAGCGTATAAAATGGGAGACTATTATAATCCAGACGTTGAGAAAGAATGGGAAATGAAAACAATAGGTTACAGGGGAGACCTTCTCTGCCAGCAATGTGGGAAGGTAATAATAAATCCAAGAAATATAAATCAGGTGTTCTGCAATAATCTGTGTGCAAGGAACTCCAAAAGATATGCAACGGGGATCATTAAGCCAGTTGAGAGGGAGTTACCTACTGAGGATCAGGAAGATAAAAAATCGTATGAGAAGGAATTAATTGGATAAATAATGTGGGTCTCATTAAAAAATATGAGACCCCTTTTTAAGTTAATAGTTAGTATACTCATAATTAATAGGTAAAATATATGTCTGATGAGCAGATTGGTACCAAGAGTGAGGACATAACTAAATATCTTGATGGTATAGACGGTGAGATGGATGAGTATAAAACCAGATACGTATCAAAAGAGTGGGATGATATCCCAAGTTTTTACTTAGGTAGGAGTCATTGGGGTGAAGAGAGGCCATCACATAAGGCATCTCCCGTGCTAAACTTCCTAAGACAGGCCATTGAAAGGAAGACATCAATGATGACAGATACAAAGCCATTTGTTGATGTTCTACCATTTTATGATCCACTACAGGATGTGGCTGATGCCCTAGTTGAGATCATGAAGGCTAAGTGGTCTGAGTATTCTCTTGATATGACAATTACTGACATCATATTTTATTCAGAGTTATTTGGTACGTGTGGTGTAAATACTATATATGATAAGACGTTAGACTGGGGAAAGGGAGATTCAACTGTACACTGCGTTGACCCTAGGAATCTTAACTTTGACCCGAACATAACAGCACCACAGTACTTAGATCAAGCACAGTATCTTAGGATGGAGGGTATATACACCACTAGGGAATTGATGAACAGGTATAATAATAAGGATATAAAGCCGGACGCACCACACTCATTTCTCAAAGAAGCTAAGATGACTGAGAAGAGGGGAAGAATGGTTAGGCAGGTTCAGAAGTTACTAACCAGAAAGTCTGCACTGGAACGATCTCTCGTAAGAGAGTACTGGCTTAAAGATCATACAATGGTTAATGGGAAACAGAAATATCCAAAGGGTAGGCATATAATAATAGCAGGTGGGGAACTCGTGGTTGATGACCATAATCCATATTGGGATGGGATGCACCCAGTTGACATACTTACTTGGCATCGTGATCCTGATACTGCCTGGGGTGTTGGTGAGATATCGGACCTTAAGGAATTACAGAGATTGCTCAATAAGTTAGTTACCATCATAGTAGAAAATGGTATGTTGATGACTAATGCAATCTGGATAGGTGATGCTAATGCATTAGAACCTGAGGATTGGGAGAACCTTGATAATGTTCCAGGACTGAAAGTTAAAATAAAACCAGGATCAAATCTCAAGAGGGAGACCGGACAACCATTACCATCTAGTATATTTGATATAATAAAATACGTTGAGTCTGCAATTGAGAAGCTATCTGGGAATACAGAGGTTGTATCTGGTGGAGTTCCAGGACAAGTTAGATCGGGTAGTGCTATTGAGGCATTACAGACCGCAGCCATGGCAACGATCAGGCTGAAGTCAAGACTAGTTGAATCTCTTCTGGAGAGAGTTGGGCAGAAGTTGATATCGAGAATCTTTCAGTTTCAGGACACCAATAGGCTGATGTGGCGATTAAAGAATGACAATGATTATGAGAGTTTTAAGTTTGCAGCCGATGTTCTTAGGGGAAAGATTCCAGAAGCGAAGAAATATATGAAAAATCCCAAGGATGCATGGAAGAATTTTCTTTTTAAAGTTAGACCTGGTTCATCTCTGGCAATGAATAACTGGCAGAAATCTATGATGGCCCTACAACTATATCAGGCACAGCCTAGGCCATTAATAGATAAAGAAAGCGTACTTGAGACTCTGGATTGGCCTAATAGAACTGAGATACTTAGGAGACTAGAGGAGCAGGAGGCTAATCAGATGGAGATGGCTATGCAGATGCAGGAAGCTGGTGGACAAGGTGGCGGTGTTCCAGGGGAAGTCAAACATGCTGGGAGTATGCCGAGTATAGCAAATATAAAAGGTACACACTTCGATCAAGGAGTGCGGGAAGGTATAAGTAAAAATACGGGGATTCAATAATGGGTTCATTTAAGGTTGGTGGCAAAGTCTATAATAGTATGAAGGCGTATAGGGATAGGGATAAGACTACTACTAGCACAACCTCCTCTGTACAGCCAACTACTACCACTACTATCCCGAGGAAACCTCCACCGAGAGGTAAGAGGCCAGAGCCTAAATTACTAGAGAAGAGGAAGACGACTACTACTACCAGTCAGCAGGTTGAGAAGGCAAAGGGTATCATAGGTGAGATGCGAAAGAGGAAGAGAAGTTGGGATGCAACGCTTAAAGAGTAGGCGTATATAATGTAAGCGATTAGCCGAGTTTCAATATTATGTTGAACAGCAAGGCTAATGACAAAAACCAATATCTGGACTGTCTAATAAGCAGTAATGCCTTGGGCAACAATCAGAGGGAGGAAACATGGCAACATCAAGCGACACAGTAACTAGTACGGTCACGGTCACCGCTATTCAATCTAGTGGTACAGCCGAGGTATCATTCGACATCAGTAAGGTTGACATCAATTCTTTACCAGATGAGTATCAGAAAATTATTAAGGGCTATCAGGGTGATTATACCAAGAAGACCCAGGCAATTTCTGAGAGGAGTAAGGAGATGCAGGATAAGATAGCAACAGCCGAGAAGTGGACTGGATGGTATGAGCAGAACAAGGGGCTCATCTCAGAGTTCAACGACTGGAGAGGCAAGGTTGATCTTGCAGGTGATGATGACGATCCTGATTCGAATGATAACGACGAACCATTAACGGCAAGTGCATTGAAGAAACTGGAGAAAAAAATCGACGAGAGAAATACGCAGTCAGACAATGCCTTCTCTCAGGGGTTCCAGATGCTTGTGAAGTTACAGGGATTACAGATGCGTAGTGGAACAGATATAACTCCAGACCCGGAAAAAATCATAAAGTATGCAAAGGAAAATAGTATCACGGATATTGAAGCTGCATACGAGGGTGCCTACAAGGATGAAATTCTTACTGCAAAGATAGCAAAAGCTGTAGCCGTAGAGAAGGAAAAATGGGAGTCGAACAATAAAGCTGATGTCCTGAACGCAAATATGCCGAAAGGTAGAGAAGTACGCAAAGTATTGGCTAGGGACAGAAAGAAGTAATTTGATCTGTTACCCCTAGTCTTAAAGATAACTTTAGGAGGTAACAAATGAGTAAGCTAAACGTTACGGAACTCGATGCCTTTGTAAGGGACGAAGTTCTAGTAAAAATAGAATCACAGATAGTAATGAACAACATCGTTCTTGCTAGGCTTGAAGGCAAGGGCAAGTACGTTGCAGATTCTGGTGAGCATATTAGAACTGGTGCAAGGTATGCACATCTCCCTGGTGGGTTTTACGAGCGAGGGGCAAAGTTCTCAACCACCCAGAAGCAAACAGTTAAAGAGTATATTCACGACTGGAAGATGGCCTATGTTGATGTAACTATCGACGGGTGGACCGAATCCATCGCAATGGGCTCTAATCGCATTAGGAATATTATTGAGGATAAGATGGATAATGCCGAGGAGACCATGTCTAAAATTCTAAATGACGGTATGCGCTCCGGTGGGGCCGACGGCAGCATAGATGGATTACCAGCTATTTGTGACGATGGCACCAACTATGCAACATATGGAACCCTCACCAGGTCTAAGGATACCTGGGCTAAGGCTCAGCTAGACGGTACTGGTGGTGCATACAGTAACTCCATGTTCCAGACCATGTACGGTGATTGTAGCAAGAATAACAAGCACCCCGACATGATAATTACAACCCAGGCTGTTTATAATTCCATTTGGGCGAAGATGACACCTCAGCAGAGGTATAATCAGAATTCTGCTCATGCGGATATTAGGGCACTTGGTTTTAACGGTATCGAATTTAATGATGCCATAGTAGTAGTGGAAGACGACCTAACGGCTGGTCTTGCATTTTTCCTGAACACTGACTATCTAGAGTTCGTTGTCCATAAGGACAGAAATATGGACTGGCAGGATTTTATGACTCATCTAGACGAAGATGCCAAGACTGGTAGATTCTACTGGATGGGAAATCTTATCTGCCCAGCACCAAGATACCAGGGTCAGGTTCAAAGCATAACTTAATATTAACATGATAGGCCTCCTAGGGGTTGCCCATAACCCCTTGGAGATTTGCCCAAATCAAAGGAGGATTTTACAATGGACAGAGTACTAACAGAGAATGGCCCTTCCAGAATTTCAGTGCAGGGTATTCGAGAAGTAGAAACAGCACCAACTACGGTTGTTGGTAGTGTTAAAAACATAGGCTTTGGTAAAGAGGTTGTATATTGCCGACTAGGAACTGCAACTGCTACATTGACCAAGGGTATGTTGCTCCAAGGGAAGGCTTGCGTGGCACATCATCAGAATATAACTGCCGCTGCTACTGCATCAGTTGGTGATAAGTTTCTCTCACTAACAATAGGTGCTACATCATGTGCTAAGAATTTTTATAAGAATGGAGTTTTACTAATGAACACTTCCGCTGATTCTTATATGATTCAAGGTAATGATTCTGCTGCCTCGGCTGGTACGCTTAATCTTTATCTTAAGGATGGCCTAGAAGTTGCAGTTGCCGCACAGACCTGCGCTGCTATTCCCAATCCGTATGATGGTGTATTTCCAAAGATTGATAATGGAACTATGACTGCCCTAGCAGTTGGTGTTACCCTAGCAAGTGCAACCAATACTGGCAATTTGTATTGCTATCTTGGCAAAAAGGGTATTTGGCCCGTCAAGAAAGAGGGTACATGGATTGTTGGTGCCCATCTGACTCCTGGTAGTTCCATAGGCACTATGATGCCTCGTGCTACGACTCAGACAGGTATCGCTCGTGTGGTTGCTACAGCAGCTGCTACCTTCGGTCTTGCAGACTTTAATCTGTAAACGATATTAATATGTAAACAATGTGGGGATGACCACTGAGTCATTCGGGGGTTATCCCTATTTTTAAAAATAGGAGGAATTAGAAATGAGTCTAGCTGAAGGAATAAGAGAGGTTGTAGCCGATGTAGGCGTTCAAACAGCTGACATTAACACTGGTGCCATTACCGCAGCTTTACTTGGTGGTAGTGCAGTAACTACAGCTAAACTAGCTATAGCGGCCGGGAAATGGATTACTGGTACGTTTGGTGTTGCTGGTACGTCAACAGCTTTTTCATTAACAATGACAGGTGCATGTACAATTATTCAAGCTATAGTTCAACTCTCAGCAGCGTGTTCTGCTGGATGTGTCTTTAACCTTGAGAATACTGCTGATCTGGCAATATTAGATTCCAGGGTAGCAAGTACTGCGGTAACTCATGCTGGGCCAGTACATCATAGCGTGATTTCTGCCGAGCAAGTATTAGTTTTCTCTGCTGCCGCTACTCTGAGATGTGAATTTAGCGAGAAGCCAGCCACAGCATCAGGAACATATTACATCCAATATATAGCAACCCCGTAATAAGGAGAAACAAAATGAGTATGGCTGAAGGAATCCGGGAGGTTGTTGCTGACGTTGGTGTTCAAACAGCTGATATCAATACTGCTGCTGTCACTACGTCTCTACTGGGTAACAGTGCTGTAACCACAGATAAGCTAGCTATAGAGGCCGGAAAATGGTTCACTGGTACGTTTAGTATCGCTGCCACGTCAACAGCATTTACACTGACAATGACTAGTGCCTGTACTATTATCAAAGCTATCGTTCAGTTTACTGCCGCATGTACTAGTGGTCGTAGTTTTGATCTAGAGGATAGTGGAGCGCTTACAATTCTTGCCGGGAGAATAGTTAGTACATTAGCAACACATGTTGGCCCACAGGAAAGTGCCGTTAGTGGAGAACGGACACTATCTTTAGCGGCTGGCGCAGAACTAAGAGGTATATATAATGCCGCAGTAGCTACTGCCGGAGGAACATATTATATCAATTACATAGCAACTCCATAGTAAGGGGGTTCCAATGGAATCGAAAGAGTATGACGGCATTATTAAGTTAATAGAGACTAATCATGGTGAAACTATTCGTAGGTTCGATGATGTTGATTCTAAATTTACTGCAAGAGTTGATGTTTGTCGAAAAAGACTTAACAATATAGATGATACTATTATTGACCATGGTAAATCTCTGACCAGGGTAAAAACAGTAGGAGTGCTAGCTGGTTCTCTTTGGACTGCTATCGTTCTTTTCTGTGGAACAATATTCAGGTAGGGGGAGCTTATGAAAATAACCCTCTACCTTTTTGTTGCCCTATTAACTGTAGTACTGTCATGTACTTCACTGGGAACAATAGAAACTAGTGGGAATGAATTAGATCAAACCGCTCTAGTCTATAATTTAACTAGAGATGCGTTTGATAGAATTTTCCTGTTATATCCACAATGCAATTCAGATATACTGGAAATAGCGTATGACATATATGATAATATAGATATTGATAAGAGTGGTTCATATGTATCCGCATGCTTTTCCGAACTAAATGATTATCTAAAACTAATACTGAGTGAGAAAGAATTTTTGAAAGTTCAGGCATACGCAGCAATATTATCTATGCTAATAGAGATACCTGATAGTAACGTTATTAGCGATAATGATAAAAATGATCTCACATCAATGTGTGTAGCTATACAGGAATCAGTAAAGCATATAAGGATGTTTAGAGATTTTAACGGGGATATACCTAAGGGTTTGGAGATATAGTATGAGTCTGCAAGATGATATTGATAGAATAAAACAGATGGAGGATAGTTATTTTGTTGAACATGATGAGTATTTTGAAACAGATAATCATAAGGTGGTCACCATTTCAGATATAGGTGAGGATAAAAAACTTACCCAATTCACAAAATTTAAAGGGAACCGTGATAAAACCCCTGAGACATCAAAGATAGATTTCATACCATCAGAAAAGGATTATAAAATTACTATTGGTCAGGTTATATTTGTTAATAGTGCTGAGGGTGGTTATAAAAAAAATGCAGAGAAGAGAGCGTACATGATACGAACTGAGAGGAGAAATGCTACTGGTGAGATCGAGACCACAGTTCAATATGGTGGTGATCAATGGGTTATAGATAACTTTACTGATGGGGATTCTTATTTAGAGATAAAACCCACTGATACGGAGATTACTAAAGATGGCTAATGATTTTTCAAAAGATGGAAACTGTAAGGCGGCATGGCTATATGAAGATTTGCCGGGTTTTATGATAGATAGCAAAGGTAATAACGACCTCACTAATGCTGGTGCAAACCAAGATGATGAAGTATTTAGAGAGGGACTGAAGTCTGCTAAGTTTGTTGCTGCCAATAATGATGACGTACATATACCTGACCCTGATTTAGATGTTGGGTTTTCATTTAGGTTTACAGATGGCATTAAGGTAGTAAAAGACATAACATATTGTGGATGGGTTCACTTTAATTCTTTGCCCAGTACTGAAGGTACACCTGCATCAATTTATTACAAATATGAACCAAGAACTTTCCTCATCTATGTTCTCAATGATGAAGATAAGTTAATCTTAGTTAAGGGATATAATGCTGGAGCTAGTGTTGAATACGACTCATTTGCTACAGGGTTTCAAGTGGACACATGGTATCATCTGGGGATTGGTTACAGGGAATCAGATAAATCGTATTATATTAGAATCTGGGATGATACCGCAAATGATTTTCTTGACGCGGACACTATTGGATCATTTTCCGAAGAAACTTCAGTATTAAATTCTACTTTATATATGGGAAATTGGGAGGCGAGTTTAAATCTTGATGAAACAATTATATGGAATGTCAAGAAATCATTAGGTGATGTCGACAGGGTTAGGAATGGATCATATACTTATGAACTAAGATTTCCAGATTCTAGACTGGACTTAGGTATAATGAATAAATTAAACTTATAGGAGAAAGAGAATGGCAGTAGAGACTTTAACAAGTGTCAATCCAATAGTAACAACCGCACTAGCTTGTGCATGGATAACAAAGGATGAATCCATAACAATCAATAGTATGATATGGAGGGACTTGACGACAGCTGGTGGAACACTAGTCCTAACCAACGGTGGAGTAACCACAACTCAGAGCAACGTACTGATAAGGCGTAAATATGATGCGACTGCTGTTATGACTATTAAGGCCATGAGTGTAATTACCGAACCGATTACGGTCAGTAGGCTTTACATTCATACGAACCTTGCAGCGACAAATTGTGCTGGTGGAACACTGGAAATCTGGAAAAATTAATTTAAATATGTTGAAGAGGACTAGAGATGTATAACACAGGTCTAGAAATGAGGAGTATCCTAGTCAGAAAGATTCCCGGATTATCACCGG
>Ga0222637_1000071_pt1 | contig 54878 bp, 95 predicted proteins | sample AntAcemetagen143_FD_181149 | JGI IMG/M metagenome (GOLD analysis project Ga0222637, IMG submission 181149) | Saline water microbial communities from Ace Lake, Antarctica - #143 | ecosystem: Environmental > Aquatic > Non-marine Saline and Alkaline > Saline | place: Antarctica: Ace Lake...
AAGAAATGACATGGGAAAATCATGTTGATAAATTGTTGGAGGTATTTAAATGAAATCAGTTTTTATAAGTAGAACAGATTATGGAAAAAAGTGTTTGGAAACAATGGTTTCAAAGAGACACATACCAGAAGCAATTTTTACTCTTAAGGAGGATTATAAAGAAGTAATTTCAGATTTTGGAGATTTTGATGAAATAAGTAAAAAAAATAATATTCCTTTATATAAAATAGATGATATAAGATTTTATAAACAAATATTTGGAAGAGATTTTAAACCAAATTTATTAAGAAGTAATGAAAATATTGAATTATTTAAACAATATAACCCAGAGATTGTATGGTTATTTGGGTTTGGAGAGATAATTAAACCAGAAATGTTAGAAATTCCTAAATTGGGGGTGATAGGAACTCACCCAACTTTGCTTCCAAAATATAGAGGAGGGGCACCTTTAGTTTATCCGATTTTAAAAGGACACGATAAGTCTGGTTGTACTTTAATGTGGTTAGATGAAGGATTAGACACAGGAGATATTTTGGCTCAAAGAGAATTTGACATAAGAATAAATGATAATGTAAAAAATGTTTACCACAAAATGATAGAATGTTATTCTGAAATAATTAAAGAAGTGATTCCAAAATTTAATAAGGGGATTTTTCCAAGAAGAAAACAAGATGAATCAAAGTTTATTGAACAATGGAAACCAAGAACACCAGAAGATAGCGAAATAAATTTTAATAAACCAAACGATGAAAGAACAATGTTAAGATATATTCACGACCAAATACGATGTGTTTCTGGAGTTTATCCTTCAGCATATATAAAAATTGGAGATAATAAATTGTTATTAAAAAATTCAAAATTTAATCCAAAAAAAGATAAACTTAAAATGGAGGTAGAAGTTCAATGAAAATTAAAGGGAAACAAATAAATGAAGGAGGAATAACTGCAATGGAAAATGTTTATGATAGAGTATTAGAATTCTTACCTAAAAATAAAAATATAGAAATTTTAGATGCTGGTTGTGGGATAAGAAATCTTAGTAAAAGATTATTGGAAAAAGATTATAAAAATATTCTTACTTTAGATACAACCAATAAATTAAAAGTCAATGTTCCTTTTATAAAAGCAGATTTAAATGAAGATTTAGAATTTGAAAAGAAATTTGATATAATAGTTTGTCAAGAAGTAATTGAACATTTAGAAAATCCAAGACATTTATTAAGAGAACTTAAAAAGATTTTAAAAAAAGAAGGATTGATTATTTTAACAACCCCAAATATCTTTAATTGGAAGGCAAGAATTTATTATCTTTTAACAGGAAGGATTTGGGGATTTAATGAAGAAAATTATGAAGTGAATGGGCATATAACTCCAATCACAAAACAGGATATTCAAAGAATTTGTGATGAAGAAAACTTAAAACTAAATACAATAACATATAATAATTCAAATAAAGAAATTTTGGGGGATAACTTAATCGTTGTTATTGGAATATGAAAATTTTAATTTTTGCAGCACATCCTGATGATGAAGTAATAGGTGTTGGAGGAACAATTGTTAAACATGTGAAAGAAGGAGACGAAGTTTATTTATCAGTTCTTACAGATGGGGTTTTCGCTAGATATTTTGGGCAAGATAAATTTCAAAGACTTAAAGAGAGAAAAGAAGATTGTTTGAAAGTTACAAAATACCTTGGTATAAAAGAAGTTTATTTTCACGATTTACCTGATGCTAAATTAGATACTCTCCCACAACTTGAATTAAATAAATTAATAGAAAGTGATATAGAAAAAATAAAACCAGATATAGTTTATACACATAATTGGAGTGATTTACATAGAGACCATCAACTTGTTTTTGAAGCTACGATGGTTGCAACTAGAAAAAATGTTAAAGAAGTTTATTGTTATGAAGATATTGGTTCAACAAATATTATAAGAGGAGTAAATCAATTTGTACCAAATGTTTTTGTAGATATTTCAAAAGAAATAAAAAAGAAATTAAAGGCGATGTCTTATTATAAATCTACATTAGAACAATTTCCCTCCCCTCTTTCTTTAGAATCATTAGAATCTTTGGCTAAATATAGAGGAACACAATCTGGTTTAATGTTTGCAGAAGCATTTGTGTGTGTTAAAATAATAAAATGAAAATTAAAAATATAGGAAAGGGAATAGGGATTTTTGCATTTATTATTATGATAACTTTTATTGGTTTTTTATATACAAATCAACCAAATTTTAAAATATATTTAAATGAAACAGAAGTTGATGAATTAGTTGCTTGTTGTTTCGAAATAAATGCTTTGAGACCAATTGAAGATTTAAGTAAAAGGAATAATAATACTGCAAGTACCACCACAATTAATGATTGTAATGCTACATTTTGTTTTACAGAAGAAAATTCAGAATATTTTGATGCTCCTTGTGAAACAATTAAAAAAGAAGATTTAAATATAGAGTGGTTAGATTCTAATACAGAAAAATTAGAAGGAAATTTTTATAAATTCGGAAAATATATAATTGAGGTGTTGAAATGAAAATAAAAAATTGCAGGGTTTGTGGTTCAGATAAACTTATTCCTATTTTTTCCCTTGGTCCCCAATACATTTCAAATTTTATTAAATCAAAAAAAGAACAAGGAGAAAAAATCCCATTAAATTTAGTTTTATGTAAAAAATGCAGTTTATTACAATTAGAACATAATGCTCCAGATAAATTAATGTGGAATGAAAATTATGGGTATCAATCAGGAATAAGTTCAACTATTAAAAGTGATTTAAAAGATATTGTTAATAGGTCTCAATGTTTGAAAGAAATTGAAAAAGAAGATATTGTGGTAGATATTGGGGCAAATGATTTTACAATGTTAAATATGTATGAGAAAGGAAAATTAGTGGGATTTGAACCTTGTAAAAATTTAATAGAAAGGGTAGATTCTCAGAAGTTTAAAATAATAAATAATTTTTTTAATGCTAAAGATTACAAAAAACAATTCAAGAAAAAAGCAAAGATAATTACTGCTATTTCTATGTTTTATGATTTAGAAAATCCAAATAAATTTTTAGAGGATATAAAGGAATGTTTAGATAAAGATGGTTTATTTGTAATTCAACAGAATTATCTTGTTTCAATGTTAGAGCAAAATGCTTTTGATAATATTCTCCATGAGCATCGTTCCTACCAATCTTTTACTTCCTTAAAATATATGCTTAAAAAACAAGGATTAGAAATTTTTGATATTGAGTTAAACAATATAAATGGGGGAAGTATCAGAACTTACATTAAGTTCAAGGAGAATGCTTCTATAGGGGGATTTGAAGGGGCAGAAGAGAGGATTAAGCAAATTGAGGAGAAAGAAAAACAACTTAAATTAGATACTAAACAACCTTATTTAGAATTTGCTTTAAGAATAGAAAAGATTAAAGAAGATTTAATTGGTTTTTTAAAAAAAGAAAAAAAGAAAGGAAAAAAGATAGCAATTTATGGTGCTGGAACTCGTGGAAATGTTGCACTCCAATATTTTGGATTAAATAGGGGTTTAATTGATTGTATTGCAGATAAAAACTCATCTAAATGGGGAAAAAAGACAATTGGTTCAATGATTCAAATAGTTTCTCCAGAAGAAATGAGGAAAATAAAACCAGATTTTTTATTAATTAATACTTGGCATTTTGCAGAGGAAGTAATTAATCAAGAAAAAGAATTTTATGAAAAAGGTGGGAAATTCATTGTTGCTTTGCCTAAATTTAAAGTTATTGGGAAATAAACGAAAGGTTTATATAGTAGTATATCTATGTTATATTACTATGAAAAAGGAAACCAAAAGTCTAAAAATAAATCCTATATTGTGGAAAAGAGTTAAAGAATATTGTATCCAAGAAGATATTGAAATTTCAAGATATATTGAAGGATTAATTAAAAGAGACTTAAATAATAATTCTAAAGAAATAAAAAAGGAGGTAAAATGAAAAATAAATATAAGGCTAGGAAAGGAGCCCCATTCTCTCAAGAAAATGCCCAAATATATGGTGAATGTTTAGATGAAATTGCTAAAGAAAGAAATGGAACAGTTAAGCCTCAAGATGTCGTTGAAGAAGCCAAAAAGAAGTCTTCTCCTCTATATGGTTATTTTGATTGGAATAATGATAGTGCTGGAGAAAAGTATAGACTACATCAAGCAAGAAATTTGATAAATAGTATAATTGTGGTTGTTAAATATGACCATAAAGAAAAAGAACAAAAAGCATTTTATAGTGTTAATGAAACACCCAATGAAGAAGATGTTAACAAAGTCTATGTAACTATGGAAAGAGTAATGACTGAACCAGAATTAAGAAAGCAAGTTTTAGAAAGAGCATTGAAAGAAATTGAATACTGGCAACAAAGATATATGGATTATAATGAATTGGGTAACATATTTGTTGCGATTAAAATTACAAAGAAGAAGTTGAAGAGATAATATTCAATACAGTCAAGTGCAGTCAAGCGTAGTTCAGTTTAGTAAGGTCTAGTTCAGTCTAGCAAAGGTAAGGATTTTTACTTACCTTTTTATATTCAATGCAGTGATGTATGGTGCAGTCGTGTGGTGTGGATTAAGGTAAAGTGCAGTTTAGTAAAGGTAAAGATTTATTTCTTTACCTCATATTCAAATTAAATGTGCCTGAAAAGGACAAAACAGGAGGTAAAAAAATGCAAAAACAAGTAACAAAAAAAGAAATAAAAAAAGAAGTATCAATTTCCCCAATTGCAATTGGGTCAGCAGTCTTTAAAATTGTTGGAAAGACACCTCTCCTTATCGATAAAATGCCTGAGAAAACATTAAAACAAATCGAGGATAAACAAAAAGGTGAAGTTAAATCTAAAAAACAATTAAGAGATATTGATGAAGAAATTGCAAATGCTAAACATACTTTGCCTGATGGAACAATTGGTTTTCCATCAGCAGGATTTAAGGCAGGAATGATTGAAAGCACTTCTTTTGTTGGAGATAGATTCTTCTCAAAGAAAAAATTGAAAGGGATGCAGATTCTAAATGCAGTTAATGGTTTAATCCCAATCAAGTTCAAGAAAGAAGATGTTTTAGTTCATAATGTAGGTGCAAACACAAAACATACACCACAGTTTCATGAGTGGAGTTGTGAATTGGAGATAGCATTTGATAAGAACAATATTTCAATAACAGATATAGCAACATTGATTAATTATGCTGGGTTTTACTATGGAATTGGAATTTGGTCACCAAGATGTAAGTCTGGAGGAAATTTTGGTATGTATGAATTAGCAAAAACAAAATAACTTTACTATTCATATTCATATAGTCAAGTTTTGTAAATTAAGGTGAGGTGAAGTATTGTCAAGTAAAGTTTAGATTTGGGTTAGTAGGAAACGAAAGCCCATTTTTTATGTTCATAGAGTCAAGTGCAGTTGAGTCCAGTTAAGTTTCGTACAGTTAAGTGGAGTTTAGTTAAGCCCAGTTATAAGACAGGGAAATATTTCCCTATCTTTTTATATTCAAAAAATAAAATGAAAACAATAAAAGAACTTGAGAAAGAGATTAAAGATGGTCGTAAAAAAGTATTTAATGGAGAGATAGAAATTATGATACTAAAAGATTGGAAAAACAATAAAAATGAAAAACAGAACAACCAAAGAATTTGAAATACTTTTAAATAAAATGATGAACAAGAAAAAGAAGATGTCTGGAAGAGATTTTGTTAAATTAGTTTTTTTATCTGGTTGGGATACAGGAGAAAAAGAATGCCATAAAAAAGTTTTAAAGTTAATTGATGATTTAAAATATAATTCAAATGATTTATTAGAGTATAAAAGAAGATTAAAACAAAAAATTAAGGAGTTAAAATGAATAGTAAAGTAATAATTGATACACATTTAATTGACGAGATTCTTTTAGATGTATTAATTCAGTGTTGTGGAAATGAAGAAGGAGAGATAGACAATCAATGTTTAAGTGCATTTGAAGATGCTTGTGATTATTTAACAGAAAGAGGATATTTACAAACTAAAAATGGAAGAATTTATACAATTAAAGATAAGGAGAAAAAATGAAATCAGAATCAGATTTGTTATTATTATATTCAATACTAAAAACTTGTGATGATAATGATAATTCTGAATATCGTAATAAGGTTTTAAAAGCAGTTACAGAAACATTACAACTTGTTTTAAGAAAAGATAAAAGTGATTAACTATTTTATATAAGAGATTCATATAATTCTTTATATCTTTTACCGATTTTATCCCAATTATTTTCTTTCAAATATTTTTCACAACCCTTAACCATTTTTTTATAATTTTTTGATTTCATTACTTCATTGATAACTTTACCATAATTTTCACCTACGATTTCTAAACAATCAAACTTTTTGTAAATTTCTCTAAAAAATTCAGTATCACTTGAAACTACTGGTGTTCGAGTAGCCATTGCATGTAAAAAAATTCCACTCCCTATTCCTTTTCTGTAGGGTTGAAGAACTATGTCTGAAGCAGAAAAGTATTTCCACCAAAGAGGATGTTCGTCTGTTATATCCAAAATATCAAATCTAACATTTTTAATGTTATTTTCTTTAACATAATCTTTTAGGGATTTTAAGTAATCTTTGATTCTTTTTCTATTTCTATCATTAATTGGATTAGGATTTCCTACAATTAAGATAGTTCCATCTATTTTTTTAGATTGTTTAAGAATTAAATGTATTCCGTGGTCTTGAACTAAATTTCCAATAATCAAATAAACTGGTCCTTTAAGTTTTAATTCTTTTTTTACTTTTTGTTTTGGAGTAATTTTAAAGTTTGTGGGTCCTCCAGAGGTAAAAATTTCTATTTTATCTTGGTCAAAACCATATTCATTAACTAAAATATCTTTATGAGATTTCATAGTTACTATTACTAAATCAGATGTCCAATTAATTAATCTATTTTGGAAAAAATAAAGATACTTTCTAAGGAAATTTTTAAGGGGATTACCTTTAAATTCCTCTTTTTGTGAGAGAATAGTGCTCATTGTTGTAACTAATGCACTTTTTTTTAGAAATAGGATTGGATATATTAAAAAGAAAGGTATCCCAAAATTCCCTAAAATGTTATATTCATGAAATAGATGGATTATATCATGATTTAACTTTGGAATGATTTTGAAAAAAGATTTTACTGAACCTGCTTCATAAAAAACATTCTCTACATCAACTTTTTGTTTTTTTATGCTTTGAGTAATTTCTATAGTATACGAAGAAATTGCTTTTTCAGATTTTCTGCTTGGGAGAATCACTGCTACCTTCATTTTATTTTTTAATATGCTATGGAAATTAGTGACATACTCCCACGCTTAAAAGCAGTGGGATTCTTATAGGCATTATCTTGACAAAACATTTTCTATCAGAGATACCTTTGGTTGTGCCACACAACCACTACTCCTATCTTCAGGATTGAAGATTCGGAGATACTTTTTTAAGATATTTGTTGCTCCATTAACATCTGCATTTTGTATCCTCCCGCAAATTTTACATTTATACAACCCCCTCTTTATTCTGTTATTTTTTCTTATAGTTCCACAACAAGAACAAGTTTGACTTGTATATTTTTCATTAACTCTTACAAACCTTATGCCAGATAAAATAGATTTATACTCTATCTGTTGAGTTAATTTTGAGAATGACCAAGAGTGAAGTTTTTGTGATGATTTTTTTCTCCAATGTTTATCTTTTCTTATATCTGTTATATCACCAATAACAATTGTTTTAACATTATTTTTCTTTGCCTCATTAACTATTTTTTTACTTATTGTATGAATCATCTGATTAATTTGATTATTTCTTTTCTTATTTAATTTTCTTAAGGTCTTGCTTGAATGTCTTTTTGGAAATTGTTTTGTTAAAGTAGATTGAAGTTTTCCAATTGTTTTATTGTAATATCTTTGGACAGATAATAATTCTCCTCCCTTGTAGATAGTAGAATTTCCTTGATTATCTCTTGTTACCGCAGTGTTTATAACACCAACATCTATTGCCATAACTTTATCATTTAGATTAATTTCTGGTTCTATAATTTCATAAACAATATGAGCAAACCATCCTTCTTTTTTAAAAATAATTTGACACATCTTCGCTATTCCTTTTCCTTCTTTCCATAAATCAAAATTTAATTCAATTGAGTTTATTCCCTTTTCTATTTTATATTTCCTTGAAACAGATAATTTTATTTTATCTTTGACGATTTTAAAACCTTGATTAAATGTGATTGGACTTAACATTTCTTTTTTTCTGAATCTTGGGGGATTAGCAGTTTTGTCTTTTTTTCTTAATTTAAACCATGATTTGTAATTAGTAGATAATGTATGTATTACTTCATCAGCAGTTTGGGAATGTAATAATAATCTCCAAATATTATCTTTTAATGGTTTTCTTGCCTCATACCATCCATAAATTTTTCCTGTTTCATCCCATTCTTTTCTTCTTAAATAATTATCTGTGTTGTAAAGTTTTGTGGCAATAGAACAAAGATTATGTAAATGTCCTTCTTGCTCTTTTGTTGGATTAAGTTTGTAGATTATTGTTTGTTTCATTTTCTTATTCTTAGTTCATCCCACCAAGCAGATTTACATTTAGGACACTGACGAACTTCTTCTTTTCTTGGATTCCATTCATATCCACATCTTTTACATTTTAGTTGTTTTTTTATTTTAATTTTCATATTGAGTATTATTTTAAAGTATCCTTACTATTTAAATCTTTCTACAGAAATTTATTATTTTGGCATTTGGTCATATAACCAATTGGAAAACCAAATTATAAGTATTAATAAGACTACAATTCCAATCCCTAACCAAATTAAGAAGTTCATTTTTTTTGCTTTTTCTGTATATTAATAGCATTCATTAATTCTTCAGGATTTGATGGTAAACTATCTGTTTCAATTAAATCAAAAACTAATCTAACTTTGCATTTCTCACAAGTTCCAATACAGATTATAACCTTTGGTTTTCCCTTACTTTTTTTATCTTGTTCGGTTGTGAATCCAACTTCCATTAACTTTTTACATTTAGGGCATTTTGGAATTTTTATTGTTTTTATTTGTTTTGTCATTTTGTTTCCATTTTATTTTTCCAATAATCAATAATTTTCTTTAGTCCATCTTCAGGGGAAATAGTTTGTTTCCAACCAAGAATTTTCTGTGCTTTTGAAGAATCAAGAACTAAGTAAGGTTGGTCGGAAGATAATGGGCGAAATGGATAATTTTTTGGATACCCCCCAAAATAAATTCTATCTTTATCAAAATTTAATAAATCTGCAATTTTAAAAACCCATTCTTTATTAGTATAACCTTTTTCACCAGAAATATTAAAAACTTGTCCTCTCGCTTCTTCTTTCATTGCGAGTAAATATCCATTTAGGTGGTCATCGATATACATGTAACTTCGAATTGAACTTTCTGCACCAATATAAATATCATTTCCTTTAATCATTTCTGTTATAGTGTATTCTGTAAAGAAACTTGGGTCATATTTTCTTCCAAAAGTATTTGAATTTCTTAAAATAACAGCATTGAAATTATAAACCTGAATTAACATTCTTACATACATATCCATTGATGCTTTTGCAACAGCATAAGGACTAGATGGTTCTAATCTTAAATCTTCTATAAAAGGTTTTTCTTCTTGAATTCCATAGACTTCAGCAGTACTTGCAACAATAAATCTAACTTTTTCAGGACCATACAAATCTCTAATAGCTTCAGCCATATTAACTGTTCCTAGATAAGTAGTTTCTTGAAAATCATAAGGCATTTCAAAACTTAATCTAACAGGAGAAAGTGCTGCTAAATGAAAAACAATATCTGGATTTACTTTTTTAATTGAATGTCTAACAGAAAAATAATTTCTTATGTCACAAGTAATTAAATTAATTTTATCTTTTATATCCTCTAGCATACTTAAATCTCTTCCAACAACATGTTGAACAAACCCATAGACTTCGTGTCCTTCTTCTAATAATTTATGTGCTAATTCACTTCCTATGAAGCCCGTGATGCCAGTCAATAAAATCTTCATAATTGTTTTAAGAAAATGAAGTATTTAAATGTTCCCTTTATTAATAAGATACAATAGGTTTATATACCAACTAATCATCTATTATTTATGGGAAAAGTTGAAATAATTCTTGAAGGATATAAATGTGAGAGATGTTCTCATAAATGGGTTCCTAGAAAGAAAAGTGGGGAAGATGATAAACCAATTGTTTGTCCTAAATGTAAGAGTCCTTATTGGGATAAAATAAAAAAATAAAATGTCAAAAATAGAAGCAACAATAATTGAAACTAAATTAGATAAACTTAAATGGAGATTAACAAATCATAAGTCTATTCCAAAACTTATTAATTGGGTAGAAGGGATGGGAAAAATTATAATTAAAAAAGATAGGAAAAGTGTTTGGACAATAGACCCCTTTGATTTATATATGGTAATTTGGAGGATAAAAGGAACTAAAATAATTCATAAAAAATGAAACTTAAAGAATATGCTATAGAAGAAGGAAAAAAAGTAGATTTATCTAAGTTGAAATTTTCTAAAAAAGGAACTAAAGAATATTCTGATGGAAGAAAAGTGATGGTTAGGGCTTGTCACGATATTTTTATTAAATATGATAAAGGAATTCTTTTAGTTCAAAGAGATAGTTTCCCTGCAAAAGGAAAGTTTTGGTCAATTGGAGGGGGTGTTGAAAAAGGAGAATTAATTGAAGATTCATTAAGAAAAAAAGTAAAAGAAGAATGTAACCTTGAAATTAAAAATTTAAAATTAATTGGAACAGCCAGAGCAATGTGGCAAACAGACCCAAATAAACATGGAAAAGGTGTTGATGATATGATATTTGTTTATTCTGGTAATGGAGAAGGAAAACTAAAATTAAATGAATTACATAAAAATCCTTTAATTGTAACAAAAAAAGAATATCCTAAATTAAGAAAAAATTTACATCCTTTTATTAAATCTTCTTTGGATAAATTACTATGATACTAAAAACTGCTATAATAATTGCTGGTGGAAAAGGAACACGATTAGAAGAAAAAACAAAAGATATACCTAAACCCCTTCTTAATGTTGGGGGAATTCCATTAATTGAAAGAATAATACTTTGGTTAAAAGAAGAGGGGGTAGAAAATATAGTTATTGGTGTTGCTTATATGAAAGAAAAAATGAAAGATTATTTAGGAGATGGAAGTAAATTTGGTGTTAAAATATTTTATACTGGACACGACAAAGAAAAAGGTACGGAAGACGCATTTAAACCAGCAGTAGAAAAAGCATCAGAATTAGCAGATAATTTTTATGCGATGAATGGAGACCAAATAACAGATTTACCTTTAGATAAACTTACTGGGGCACATTTAAGCACAGGAGCATTAGCAACAATGGTTACTCTTAATTTAAAAACAAATTTTGGAATGGTTGAAATTGAGAATAATAAAGTTATAGATTTTAAAGAAAAAGGAAAAGTGAAAGGGGTTTTAATGAATTCAGGAATATATGTATTTAATAAAAAAATAAAAGATTATTTAGTAGGTGGGAATATAGAAGAAAATGCTTTCAGAAAATTAGCAAGAGATAGAAAATTATTTTCTTTTTATTATGATGGAATGTGGATGACTATTAATGATAAAAAAGAATTAGAAGAAGTAGAAGCATATTTAAAATTAGAAGGTTTATAAAGAGGTTATAATGATAAAAAAAACTGGTGATAATTTAAAGATAGATAAAAACTACTTTATTTGTAAAGGGTGTGTTGTAAAAGTTCATTCACTTATACCAACAACTATTGGACCAAGATGTTTAAAATGTGTGATTAATAATAATTTAACATTTTTATCAGATGGAGAAACTTTTAGAAGATGGGCTTCTAATGCAAGATGGTTTAAAGAAAAAGAGGAGATTATTGAATTGAAATGAAATCAAGAATTAGACATTTGCTTTGTCCAAAATGTAAAAAATTACTTAGAGAAGATGAAAAAAAGTATAGGGAAAAAAATAAAGAGAGAATAAGAAAACAAAGAAATAAACATTATGTAAATGTAGAAAAAGATAAAAAAGTTATAAAAGGGTTTGAATTCCCTTCACAAGAAGAAATTAAAAAAATTATGAACATTAAAAAGAGTATTGATAAAATGCCTGATGAGGAAATTTATTAAAATGAAAAAAGAAGTCCCAATTGAATTTGTATCATATTCAAGATTTAAGAATAAAAAATTTTTAAAAGGAAAAAAAGCAGATATTTTAGTTTGTGGGAATAAGAATTATGGGTTTAGTAAAGAAACAAAATGTTCAAAATGTGGAAAAGTTTGTTATTATACTGAAGATAATTTAGATTTAAAAAAGAAAAATATAAAAAAAGTTTGTATTGAGTGTGCATTAAAAAATAAAAAAGATTTATCGAAAGAAATGATTGAACTTTTAGAAAAATTGAAATGAAAAAATGAAAAATAAAGAAATAGAACAACAACATATTAAATCTCAGCAACGGCTAAACGAAATGCTTTTAAAAAATGGAATGATGAAGGATGAATATAAAATTGTAGCAATTGGATATTTAAGTATAGATGAAGAGTTTGAAAAAGGAGCAGTTTCTACAAACTTTTTAAATAAACTAAAGATTCTTTGGAATGAAGGAGGGTGTTCAATGACATTAGGGTTTCATACCTGTGAGTTTTGTAATAAAGCAACAAGCAGTTCAGAAAAAACATTAATTGATAGAGAGAATAAAGTGAAGTATATTCTGCCATTTATGATTTTTCACTATATTTCGGACCACAAATACCTACCACCTAAAAAATTCATAGAATTCGTAATGAGACAATGATAAAAAAAATAATAAATAAACCAAAAGTAATTGAAATATCTAAAAGAATGTGGAAGATACCTCAATTAGGACACATAGTAACTTTACAAATCAAGAAAGGTCGTAGAATTTGGACTTGTAATTGTCAAAATCATGCTCGTTTTTGTGTAGAAAATTCTTGGTGTTATGATAAAGAATTGGTAAATGAATATATTGTAAAAAAACCAATTTTTGAACACTTAGATAAATTAATAAAAGACTATGAAGGATTTTTACACATTAAAGGAAAACTTGAACCATACGCATTTGTTAATGATTTAAAAAATTTGAGGAGAAGTTTAAAATGAGTCTTTCAATTAAAAAGAAAAAAGCATTGTATGATTTCCATGATGGAATTTGTGAACAATGTAAGGAAAAATTTGATTTATCTGAAATAGAAATTCATAAAATAAACCCAGAGTTAGGTTATTCAGACCACAGAAATTTAAAAGTTTTGTGTGTAGCCTGTCACGAAATATTTTCTTCTGCACAGAGGATTAGTAGTGGGGTGCAAGGAAGATGAAAATAATTAAAAAAAGATTATTCAAGGGAAATATGCCTTTGTTTGAAGGGTTTAAAGTTATAAAATGAAAATAAAAATACCTTTTAAGACTCCTACAATAAAATGTATTATTTGTAAGGAAATAATAAAAAATAAAAAGTGTAGACTAACTTGTGGGAATATTGAATGTAGAATGGAGAGAAAGAAAGAATGGAATGTAAATTATAAAAAAAGAGATTATGTTAGAGAAAAAGGAAAGACACAAAGTAAGGATTGGAGATTAAACAATCCAAAAAAGTATAAAAAAAATTATGAATTACAAAATAATAAAACTTCAACAAAAGTCAAGAATAAAAAAAGATATCAAGAGCAAAAAAATAATGAGGATTTTAAAGAAAGAAAAAGAATTAACCAGAGAAATTATTGTAAACAAGAAAGAGTTAAGAAAATGTATAAAGAATATATGAAAGAGTATGGAAGAATTTATACTAAGAAAAAAAGAGCTGAAGATGAGTATGTTAGGAGGGTTGAAAGATTAAGAGACAGATTTAGAAAAGCTATTAGAAAGGTTTTAAATGGTAAAAATTTGAGGTCGTCTAGTTCTTATGGGATAAATTTTCATAAAATAGCTCAACATCTTGGTTCTTGTCCTGGAAAAAAAGAAGATTACCATATAGACCATATTAAACCATTGTGTATTTTTGATTTAACAAAAGATTTAGAAATTAAAAAAGCATTTGCTCCAGAAAATCACCAGTGGCTTACTGCTAAAGAAAATATGAAAAAAGGGGGAAGAAGATGATAAAGATTAAAATTCCTTTTAAGACCCCAACAATTAATCATTTATTTTGGCATAGAGGGAATATAAAAATCATGAAAACAGAAGCAAAGAAATTAAGAGAAGAAATAAAAGAAATAATAATTAATCAAGCATTTCCATTATTTGCTCAAGAAGAAGTTCCATTAAAAGTTATCACAGAAATTCACGAAAACTGGTTTACAAAAAAAGGATTAGTAAAAAGGGTTGATGTTTCTAATAGAGAAAAGTTTTTAATTGATTCAGTCTTTGATGCTATTGGAATAGATGATAAGTTTATATTTGAACATACTATGAAGAAAATACAGAGTGACAAGGAGTTTGCTATTGTTACAATTGAGGTTTTATGAAAAAAAGAAAATGTCCAATTTGTAACTTCCATAAAATAAATGAGAGTAAGGATTATCTTTCATGCCCAAAATGTCCTTGGGTTCATAAAAAAACAATTAGAGAAAAACAAAATGAGTGAAAATAAATATGTGAGAGAAGAAAAGGAAAAATTTCTTGTAGAAACATTTAAATACTATTAAAACTATAATAAGGGTATGGAGAAAGTAATAGTTAAAATAAGGGTAAATAAAAAAACAAAACAGAAATCTGTAACAATCCCAAAAGAAGCAAGACATCTTAAAGAAGGAGATTATATTCAAATAATAAAGATAAAATGAAAAAGGAATGTATTTATTGCAAGAAGATTTTTTTTAGTCCAATAAAAAAAGTTAAAGTATGTGGTAATAAAGAATGTAAAAACAAATCATTCAGAGAATATTATCATAAACATAAAAAACAACTTAATGAAAATAGTAGAGCATATTATTATAAAAATATAGAACAAAGAAGAAAACATGGTAGAGAATATTACAAAAAAAATAGAGAAATAATTTTGGAAAAAAATTTAAAATACAAAAAAGAAAATAGAGACAAATATAACAAAATTAACAGAGACTATTGTAAACGAAAACCAGAGGTACATAGAGAAGGTAATAAAAAATGTTACTTAAAACATAGGGATAAAAGATTAAAATCACATAAAAATTATTATCAGGATAATAAAGAAAAATGTAAAAAATCAACACAAAGATGGTTGAACAATAATCAAGAGAGTTATTCTAAATATCAAGAAAATTGGTTTAAAGAGAAAAGGGAAAAAGAAAATAAGAAAAGAGAAAAACTTGGGCTTCCAAAGATTGGTGAAGGAAATAGTCGAGAAAATGAATTATTTATGATTATTAAAGAAATTTACCCTTTCCATGAAATAAAAAGAAATACAAGGAGAATGTTAGGATATAGGCTTGAATTAGATATTTTTATTCCCTCTTTAAAATTGGCTTTTGAATATAATGGTAAACAACATTATGACCAGAAAGTTTTCAATTTAATTAATAGGAATACTAATAAATTTGAAGAACAAGTATATAGAGATAAAATCAAAAAAAAGATATGTAAAATTAAGGGGATTAATTTAGTAATTATAAAGTATAGTGAGAAATTGTCAAAAGAAGTTATCATCTCTAAATTAAATAAAATGAAGATTAACACAACAAATGGAAGACCAATTAATACGCCAATCTCCTTATAAGTATATAAGAGATTATTATGAATCAGTTTATTTAGATATGGGAAATCGTATTTTCTCTATATTAGCGTTAGTAATCCCTAGTTTAATTCTTCCAGACATACCACATAAGAATTCTCGTAACATAAAATCAGGAATAAATTTTTTATTAATTGCTCCCCCTGGAACAGCAAAATCATCCCTATGTGAAACATTCGAAAAACTTGCTTATAACTCATTTCCTTTTGAAAGTATAACTGATAGTAAATTATATTCTATCTTAAGTCAAAGAGATTATGTTAGTTTAGTTGTTGGTGATGTATTCAAGGTATTCTCAGATAAACTTTTAACAAAATCAATGGAAAATGTATTGGGTGATGAACAGAAAATTTCTAGACTTACTCAAAGAACAGGTGATACTGAAAAGAAAATAAAAGCTGTTGCATTTTTAGCAGGAACTCCAAATGCTTTGACTTCAATAATACAAGAGGGGATATTATTTAGAACCGCAATTTCATTAATTTTCCATGATGAAGATGAGCATGAAGAAATAGGAGAATATATCTCTGATGGAGCATTTGAAAAAAAAGAAGTAAATGGTGAAGAAGAAAAAATAATAGAATATTATCAAGAACTCCTTAAAATACAAACAAATAAACATGCAGATATTAAACCAATTACAGGGTATGTTTTTGATAAAAAATTAAGAGAGCAACTTATTAATGAATGGAAACCTTTAGTCAAACCAATGGTGGCTAGAACAAAGTTTGCTTTTTTTAGGGAATTACACCAAGGGATGAGATATGCTTGTTCGCATTGTTTTTTAAATATTTTTAACAGAGAAATTATTGATGATAAAATAGTTATTACTCAAGAAGATGTAAATGTAGCAAAAAAATTAATGAAAAAAGAGTTGGAAACAAAATATAAAATACTTACTTGTAGCAGAGTTGTTTCAGAAGAAAAATTAAAGACAGTTAATGACTTAAGTTCTTGGGTTAATAAACAGAAAACTAAAAAGAAAGTTAATATAAACAAGGAATCTATGAATATTATGGGAAGTTTGATAAAATAATTCTAAAACGAAAGGTTTAAATAGCAGTATATACTGACTATATTATGGGATTAATAAAGAAAAGATTAATAACAATTCTTATGGATGAAAGTGATGAAATAATAGAAAGGGAAGCAAAGAATTTTGGAGGTAATGCTAGTCATGTAATTTTACCTGCTAAACATAGAAATAAGAAAGTAATTGTAATTTGTGCGAGTAATCATAAAATAGAAAATGGCAAAAAATAAGAAGTGGACAAAAGAAGAAATTGAATTTTTGAGAGAGAATTATTTAGAATTTGGAAATGTTGAATTAAGCAAGATTCTTAAAAGAACCCAAGGTTCAATTAGTCAAAGATTAGGAATGTTAGATTTGGGAAGGTCTAAAGAATGGGTTTCTAAAAGAATGAAAGAAAATAACCCTATGTTTAATAAAAAAATAGCAAAAAAGGTTGGTTTAACAAAAAAGAAAAAATATGCTTCTGGAGAGAATATTCATCCAATGTTAGGGAAAAAAAGACAAGATACTTCTAAAAGGTTAAAAGAAAATAATCCGATGAATATTTATGAAGATAAAAGAAAGAAAAAAGAATATAATAAAAAATATTATAAAGAACATAAAAAACAAATTAGAATCCAAGGAAAAGAATATCGTCAAAGACTAGAAGTTAAAGAAAAGAGACAAAACTATGAAAAAGAATATAGGGAAAAAAATGAAAAAAGATTAAAGATTTATCATAAAAAGAAACGTAAAAGAAATAAAGAAAAGATAAAAGAACAAAAAGCAAAATATTATCAAGAAAATAAAAACAATCCAAAATTTAAGGAAAGAAAGAGGAAGTATGGAAGAAAATATGAAAAAAACAGAAGAAAAAACGATAAAAATTTTGTTATTAAAAAAAGATTGAGGAGACTTATTCTAAGCATGTTTGAAAGGTATATTAACACAGGTAAGATAATGTCCTCAAGGAAATATAAAGTTGATTACAAGGCGATTATAGGGCATTTAAAACCATTTCCAGAGGACATATCCAAGTATCACATAGACCATATTCGTCCTTTGTGTTCATTCAATTTCATTAATCCAGATGGTTCTACAAATTTAAAAGAAGTTAGAAAAGCATTTTTACCAGAAAATCACCAATGGCTTACAATTCACGAAAATTTAAGTAAGGGAGGGAGATTTTAAAAAGAAAAAAAGGACTAACATCTAATAAAACTGGCGATTACTATCTGTTAATCCTTACCCTATTGATATAGAGAGAATGATAAAAAATAAAAAATTAAATTAAAAAATTACTTATTTTTTCTTTCTAGGTCTTCCTACTTTTTTCTTTCTTCCAGTCTTTCCTCCCTTCATAACTTTACGCATACAAGTTGAAAGAGCAGTACCTTTCTTACCAACGCACCGTTTTCGTGCAATTCCAATTTTGGTTGTTTTTCTAGCCATATTATTTTTACCTCCTTTTTGATTATATTAATATTTTAAGTAAATAATTATTTATAAATGATTTGTGAAAAAAAAATTCACAAACTATCTATATTTTATTTTCCTTGATTTAATTGATTTGATTATTTCATCAGCAGTCGGAGCCCTTTTCAAGTTCCTACACTTAAATGTTCTTCTTCCATTAATTTACTGTTTCTGTTATTTCACAACTTCCAACTTTTCTTTTTACTAATTTTGCCATTTTATTTTTTCCTCTTATATTTTCTTTCTGGTAATTTTGATGTGCCTTTAATTAATCTATGACATTTTAATCTTTGAGAATCTGTTTTGCCTCTGGTTTCTTTGCACCATTTTTTTGTAATTTTTTTAGGTGTTTTTGTCATTTTTATTTACACTTCCTATGAATTTTAACTGTTTTTACAGTAGCAATTTTATCTAGAGGACCACTACCAACATTAAAAGCCCTTCCAACTTTAAAGTAATCTTTAATTTCTGAATCTTTTAAATTAGGATTCATATTTGTAGAAATTTTGGTTCCATCACTATAATGAATATCTACAAAATCTACTTTACTTTTTTTCCCTTTTGGACATTTTGTTATTTTTACCATCTTAACTTAATTTACACTTCTTTCCTCCATATTGATTTGAGATTAATAAAAGCATATCTACATCTGATTTGGATAAATTTTTTCTTTCTGCATTATGTTTAACTGATTTAACCAATGTTTTGTGATATGAATTTACCATAGATGATTCTAACAATTCATTGACTCTTTCTTTCCCACACTTGGTTATTCTTATTGAATTAGTTTTTCTTTTTACCATTTTATACTCCGTAGTAAAGAATATCTCCAGGGGATTTCTTTAATGCTTTTTGTAATTTACGATTAGATTTTTTATGTGATTTTCCAATATAAACAACTTCTTTAACATTTCCAGTGGTTAAATATATTTTATTATTTGTCCCAACCCACATTTTATGTTTATAATTAGAACATCTTTTATTAGATTCAAACATTCCTTGGTCTTTACTTCTTTTCCAACATTTTAATTTTGTCATTTTATTATCTCAACACTCCTAAATTTTTCTTTCTTTTTTGTGTTAACATTTTTACATTCACAATCAATACCAATTCCTCCAGACTTACTACCCTCTGAAACCCTACATTTACACATTAAATGTTCTTTATTTGCCATTTTAACATTTAACCTCCCTATAAGTGAATTCTCTCTTACTAACATTAAAACCATCTAATGCCCATATTCCTTTTACTTCTTTGGATTTTTTATTTGCTTTTAATTTATAAGCAAATCTAGAATTTATAGGGGGATTTATTGACTTTACAGGTCTGGCATAATGACCTTCTGTCACAACTTTTTTCCGATTTGTTACTTTACATTTATTTACCATTTTAATTATACCTCTTACATTTATTTATCCACTCGTTGTTCATTTTCCCATGTAATTGTCCAATTCGATTACAAACTTCTTTATTTGTTCTAAAACCACCTTCTGCAAAACCATAACCTGCCTTGCTATCTGATTTTGGTCGAGGCATTCTGGTTATTACTTTCACTGGTTTTTTATTATTTTTTGGGAATAGAATATATTTTTTTACCATTTTAATCTTCCTCCAATTCAAGGTCATCTATACAATCTTTTAATATCATTGTAACTAAAAACATTAAGAAAAATCTATTTATAAATGATTTGTGAAAAAAAAATTCACAAGAATTAAAGTTCAAAAATATTCCATTTTCTGTCAATACAAATCATTAAACAATTTTTAGAACCATTAGGAAATCTATGTTTACAAAATTTAATATTGTCTTCTATTAAAGTATAAACTAATCTGTCACTATTTTTTGTTATTTCAAATAAATCCCCTTCCATTTTTTTTAATCTACTTTTCACCAAATTATGTTTTGCTCTTTTTTCAGAATCATTTTTACAATTAAATATTCTTAATGTGATAGTCCATGTCGTTGCTTTGGTTTCATTTACTTTCAGTTTGTAAAATTCTCTTAAAATAGAAATATCAAGTTCATTTATTATCATTTTAAATTTTTATTTAACCACCCTCTTATAAAATTCTCTGATTTAACCCCAACAAAAGCTTTTATCATTTTTCCATCCTTAAACATTTTAACATTTGGTATTGACATAATTTTGTATTCTTTACTAATTTTTGGAACATTGTCTACATCTATTTTTATTAATTTAAATTCTTTAAAATCTTTTATTACTTCTTCTAATACTGGACTAAGTGTTAAACAAGGCATACACCATTCTGCCCAGAAATCTACTATAATAGAAATTTCTTTTGATTTTTCTATTACTTCTTTTTTAAAATTTTTGTCATTAATTATCATCCAATATACCCCACTTCTTCAGATTCACTTTTAGATTCTTCCTCGACGATTCCACAATTTGAACAGAATTTTCTTCCATAAGTGGTTTCTTTTAATTTTGTGCCACAATAGGGACAATTATCCATTTTATGCTGAAGATTTATTAGAAATATTTTCTTCAGTTACCTCCAAAATATTAATATATTCTAAATAAAGTTTTTTATATTCTTCTGCAAGTTTTTTTGCTGTTTCTAAATCACCCATTGATAAATATCTTGTTATTAATTCTTTACAAGTCCCAGCTTTTTCACAAATATGTTTTATTCTGCACCAATTTTGATTTTTAACATCTGGAGTAATTAAATCCGCAATAAATGTTCTAAATCTCCTTGCTTCTTCTAAATTTTTTAATTCTTTTTCATTTTCTGTAGATATATAATTACCAAGACAATGCCATTCATCGCAAGTTGAGGCACATAAGCAAGTAAAAGCATCTTCAAGTAATCCAACATCTTTCTCATTTATTTTATCTTTTATTTTTTCTTTTCTAAACATTTTACCTTTTCCTTGTACAACAAGCATCTTTTACTTTATCGAAAAAACTTTTATCTGAACCAACTCTTACGACTTTATAGTCTGGTTTGTTTACTACTTTTAATATAATGAATAATATGATTATAAACCCTACTATTCCTAACAAAATCCATCCAATCATTTTTTCCTCCTAAAAATCATCAGGAATATTAGTTTTTTTACACTTTCCAACTAATCTATTTATTACTTTACTTTCAAGTTTCTCAAATTCTCCTGGATAGTGTTCATCGAATTCTGATACAACAGGCGTACATTCTCCATCAACTCTCGCTTTTAAACTTGCTAATTCTACTCTTGTACCATCTTTGTTTTCTGCGAAACTACGGCATACTAGTTCTTTTGTATTCGGGTCTTGGGAGCATTTGAATTTCGTATTTTTAAATGACATTTTTACCTCCTTTCATTATATATTGAATATTTTTAAATGTTTTCATTTTAATATATAAAATCTTTCTCCAAAAATTTTTCTAAAAATATTTTTAACTGTTCTGCCCATAAAACACCTGTAATCAAAATTGAATCTAAATAAAGGAGGGGATAATCTTGGAAATCATCTCTATCAAAATTATCCATAATTGGATGTGATTTAAACCCGAATTGTTCCCACTCAAAACAATCTACTATTTGTATTTTTTTATCTATCGGAAGCCTTAAATTTATCTTTGGGATAACTCTAAGGTACTCTTTACAGCCAGGACAACCCATTTCAATTAATAATACTCTTGTCATTTTGTTTTTTTATTTTCCATTATAGTGTTTTAAATTTAACTACTCCTAATTCTATTCTCCCTGCAATAGGGAATGTTAATTCTTGTTCTGTTTTATCAAATAGAGGAACACCTGATTTTCTTAATGCGAAAGCCCTTTCTGGGGAATACCGATATTTTTTAGTTTTTAAATTCCCCATTGAATCATAAAAATATCTTTCAATTATTTTATTTGAATTCCCTTTAACCCCACCATCAAATGCTACATTTGAAAACATTATAAAAGCAAATTCATCTGGATATTGTAACCTTTTTTCTGTCTTAAACAAGTTTTTTATAAATTTTATCATTCTTCTTCCCCCTCATCATCGTCATCATCATAGTCATCGTCTTCACCACCTAATCCACTTAAATCAACATCATCCTTTTTTCCACTATTTTCAGTTTTTTTATCCCCACCAATCATCATATCTATTGGTTTAGGTAATATTTTTTTGGATGGTGCGATTGAAATTGTTGGTTTTTCCGCATAACCTAATATACTAGCATTATTTCTTACTGTTTTAAAAATGTTTTGAAAATATTCTTTTAAATCTGTAGATTCTTTTTTATTAGCAACCACTATTGGATGATAGATTATAAAATCAAAAACAGATTTCAAATCTCCAGCAAATTTTAACATTGAAGTTAAACCAATTAATTTTTCTATACCACCTAATTGTTTTCCACTAATACCAGATAGAATTAAGCCTATATCTTCTTCAAATTTCATTCTTACCCCTTTTTCAAATAGATTTGTTTTTTCATCTTCTTCATAATTATCTGCTATTAAAGTCACAAACCTTCCAATTATCTGAAATAAAAAATCTTTTGCTTCTTGAATTTCTATCTTACATTCATTCATAGATTGGTCTGGATAAATATTTAATCTATCTATAAATTTTGAAGAAAGTGTTACTATCTCAATCATATTTGGTTTCAATTCTTTTGGACACCCTTCTTTTAATTTATCTGTTTCAAAAAACATTATACTAAATTAACCTCCTTGCTCACTAATTTTAAAATTTTTTCATCTTTATCCATGTTTAAAGAATAAAGAACCTTTCTATATGGTTTGCTATCTGTTTTTACATATCTAAAATTTACAAAGTTACACTTTTTTAAAAATCTTAAAGAACCATGTACTTGTTCTAATGTTAAAATAGTCCTTGCGACAATTTCTTTTCTAGTGTATTCCTTATTTTCTTGTATCATTACAACTAAAATTTGTATATAATTTTTCATTTTTTCTGTTTGTTTAATGGATTTTGGTATTCAAATTTATTTAATAAATGATTAACAAGTAATACATCTGACTTCCCATAATTACACTCTTGACATGAGGTTATTAAATTTTGAGGATTGTTCTTACCCCCTTTCTTTTTTGGGATAATATGTTCAAGATGTAATTTACAACCATCTTCTTTTGGATTTCTCCCACAATATTGACAAGTAAAATTATCTCTTTTAAATATTTCAAACCTTAATTTTAAATTACTTTTAATAATTCCTTTTTCTAACAAGATTTTGTTTCGTTTTTCACTATTAAATTTACCCTCACATTTTCTATTACAATAAATCTGGCTAAAACGATTTTTGAAGAATTCTTTCTTACAATATTTACATCTTATTTTTATTTTTTTATCTTTATACAATTGTTTTTTCATTTTTAAGTTTTATTGTGGTGTTCATTTTTTTACCCATAAATAATTTTATTTTTTTACTCGTAAATTTTATTATGGTGTTATAAGGGAGTTGTGTTCCCCAATGAAACTCCACTATAAACCTCCAGTTTGTGATTTTTTATGTAATTTTTTAATTTTTTAATAAAAATTAACTATTTTCTGTTGAAGTCTGTGGTGATGCTAATGTTCTTTGTCTAAACATATCTTTAATTCTATCTAATCTACTAATTGTTTCCTCAAATTTCAATGTTACCCCTTCTGCTTGTGCTTTATCTCTCAATTTCTTTAATTCATTTTGAATTGAATCTATCTCATCTTCTTGAATAACTGATACTTGTCGCATTTTTGTTAATTCTGTTTCAGTATCTCTCCACATTTTTTCAATATTAGAAACAGTTTCAGCAGTCTTAACTCTTTCTGCTCTTGCAATTTCCCCACTCTTTTCATTTCCTTCAGAACTTATTTCTAATTCATCAAGCCTATCTTGCAATTTTATTACAGTTGTTTCTGATTCTTCCAAGTCAGAATAACCTTGTTGGATTTGAGCATTTTTTTCTGCTAACAATTCATAAAATTTTCTTTTTTTTGCTTTTGTATACTTATATCCCTCCTCTTCATCAAGTATTTCTGGTGCATCCCATACCATTAAATTTTCAATCCAATCCCCTTCTTTATCAAGGTTAATTGGAATTTTCATTGCTTTCATGTCACCTGATAAAGCATCCACACTTTGAAAAATATCTTTTAATTCCCTCATCCTCATTATAGGCTTCCCACGATTATCTAAAAGAACAAATTGATTTCCTGAAAAACCAAAATCTCCAAAAGTTGCTAAATCAGTTGACCTATCAAAAGTAGTAAATTTTAAATTTTCTTTAAAATTTTTATCATTAAGATATCTTGTAAAAAATGCCTTTAATGAAAAGAATTTTGTAGATTTATCCTTATTTAATTGTTTTTTTTCATTTTGAAGATAATGTTTTATTCTTTCTTCATCTTGTTTTTGTTCATCTAATTGTCTTTGTTCTGCTTTATCTACTTGTGCTTTTGCTAATGCTCCTTGAAGTTCTGCTATTTGATTTGCTTGACCTTTTATAATATTATTTTCTTTTATAGATTCTGTGTCTAATTCATATTTTATTATCTTTCTTTCTTTCTCACCAAAACCAAGCCAGTTAAGAAATCCCATTAGTCCCCTCCACCAAGTTGAATTTCCATATTTTGTTTAGGTTTCCCTCCCCCTTTAACTTTTCTAATTATTAAAGCAATGACAACAAACCCAATAATTATTCCAAAAATAATCCCAATCCAATAAATCCATGTTGTCCAATTGTTTACTTTTTTAGAGAGTGAGATGGTTTGCGATTTATAACCATTTATTGATGGAACTACAAGAGTACAAGAATCTTCAAAAATTACTTGGTCAGAGATTCCAGAAATAAATCTTAAAGGTAATCCTGCGAATGTAGCATTATTTATTGTTAGAGGAATTAAGGTGTTATTTTCATTACGAAGTTCGAAGGATAATTTTTGCCCTTTTTTATATGTTGAATCAGAAGATTGCTCCCCATTCACTTTAATTACAACAAGATATTGCTTATTTTGATATACTTTTATTTCACTTAATTGTGTGGATTCGTAGTCATCTAAACCTCCTTGTATTTTCCAATTTCCGACGACATTAGGAGTAAATGAGAAACTGCCCAAAGAATTTGTTAATACTTCAAAAACAGAGTTATCTGGTTTTGTAATTTTTACTTTTACTCCTTCAACCACTTCATCTAAAGCATTTTTAACTATTTTAGTTATCGCTGTATTCATCACAAACCTTCCTGACATATTAAGAACTAATTGGTATGCTCCCTCTTCTTCTTGTTTTGCTTTTTTATAATCATCATAAGAATTTTCAAATAAAATTACTTGGGTTGATGGTTCACAACCTTCTTTTTCTAGTTGAACAATAATGTCTTGCTCGTACTCTTCGTGCAGTCTTTCACTAAAGAATCCTATGTTACTTGATAATCCTGCTATTGGGCTTAACTCACCTTGTTGGTCAAGAATTGTCACAGAAACACTATCTACAAATTTACCAGTATTTGCATTTATCGTCTTGATTGCAAAAATATTTCCTCTCTTAACTTTTGCTCCTAAAGTATCTAAACCCAATTCACATTCAGAACTATCTACAACAGTTTCATTACTACTAGTAAGAATTAATCCTGCTTCTGATGAAAAAATTTCAAATTCTGCAAAATTAAAAGGGTCTCCATAAGAATTTTTTAAATTTATTTCTACTGATTTCCCAGCACAAACTGCTTCTAATAAATTTCCTTCTAATAATAAACCTTGTTCTGTTGTACCACAACCACTTAGAATATATTGAACTTGTGTATCACTTACTTCTAAAATTCCTAAATGTGCTATATTTCCAATATCTATTCTTTTACCTTTACTAACAGAAATACTTCCTAAATTCCATAAATCTTCTGATACTTCTAAAATAACACTTTTTGTTTCCCCATTTAAGTTAAATGTAAAAGTTGAACTTCCTGTTGAACAAGCAGTTGTTTGAAAAAAAGAAAGGTGCATTTTTGTAGGATAACCATTTTGATAAACTGTTGGTGTTATTCCCATCATATATCCTAGATTAGAACTTAATGTTGCTGGAATGATAGTATTATTAATTCCTGAAGATAAATAAAATGTTTCATAATAAGATTCACCACAATTTAAAGAAAGAGTTGTTGGTAAACTTGCGATAGATAATTCTGCCTGAACAAATCCTATTAAAAATAAGAACATCAGACTAAAAATTAGTTGTTTCCCCTTTTTTTCCATTTTGCCAGTTTTTTGTTTTTTATAAATTTTGTTTAATTATCAAAGTAATGATAGAGACTATGATTAAGAAAATAGAAATAAAAATAAAAAGACCCCCTGAAAAGACATCGGTAATAAAATTAATTATGATTGCACTAAAAAATGCTATTTGTGAAAATACTAAAAATAAATCTGCTATTAAAATATTTCTTTTTTTAGTTTTATTTGTCATTTTGTATAATTTATTTAACAATCACTCCTTTTTAATTGTTTTGTTTATCGATGAATTGATATTTATTATTTGTGACATTAATAAACCAATCACTTCAAAAGGATTTATCCCTTTTGCTTTCATTTTTGATTCTGTTTTTCCATCTTTTATTGTTATTGCTAACCCTAAAACTCTTTCTTGTTCCATTCTAGAACTCCACTAATTTTCCCTCAACTTCTTTTAATTTTTTGATTGCTTGTTTTTTGTTCTCTGCTCTAACACATTTTTGAATTTCTCCTGTCTTACCTTCCATTTTAATTTTACAATATTTTTTCATTTTTTCACCTCCTTTATTTTATCCGTCCAATTCGACAAACAGTTGTTCCACAATTAGGGCATTTTCCTTTTCTCATTTCTACACCCTTGCTTGTTTTTGTTATTTTAATGTCTTGCATTTCAACTTTCTTTTTACATTTAACACAATAGCCTTCAATCATTTTTTCACCTCCCCACTTTTTAACCATCGAGTACAATTAAAATAATTAGGGTTATCATAAACTATTTCTGTAATAAACCCTTCATCATTTTTTGTAATATTTAAAATAGGTTTAATCATCAAAACATTTGTTTTTTTATCAATCTCATAATCACAATAGAAGGTTGAGGTGGCGATATTATAGCAGGTAAATAATAAATTATCTCTGTACAAGGTGCCATTGTTTAACCCCTGCCACTCGATACAATAATCATAAGAACCTTCATCATTTTCAGAATTTATAATTGAATAAACAGCGACGAGTAATATCAAAATAAGGATAATCCCTCCAAAGACTACTTTTGCATCAATTTTATTTTTCATATTCATTAATCACCTCTAAAATTTCTGATTTAGAAAGCATGTTTGATTTGCCCAAATTTCTTACCACAGACTTTGTATCATCAAAGAACTTTTGAAGTTTTTCTAACTCTATATCCACCTCATCAAGAAGTTTTTTTGCTTTTATTGTTTGTCTAGCATCCAACAATTCTTTAATTTCAGTTATTTTTTTATTTGCCATAGAAAATTTGCTCCTCGATACATTTACAAAATTCTTCTTCAATTGAATCTTTTGGAAATTTAAAATACCAATATCCTTTTTTGTCTGGAATTACAATATTTCCAATAATTATTTTTTTCATAGTAATTTTTTCAAATCTTCTTTTTTAATTTTTTTACAAATAATTGAATCATTTTTTAATTCAATAAGAATTTCATCACCTTTTTTTATTTTTAATTTTTCTAAAATTTCTTCTGGAATCGGTAATCCACGCATTGTGTAATTCCTAATAAAAGTTTCTGTCATAGGATATATACTAATAACTACTATTTAAAGGTTTTGTTTTATGGTTTATGTTTTAGGTTAATGGAAAGAATTAAAAACTATGTTTTATTAATAAATTTATGAAAGAAAAAAATTTAGATAGAATATTATTTTTGTGTATTGGAATTTTAATAAGTTTTTGTTTAGTCTGTTTATTTGCATTTATTCAAATTGATTCAGAAAAAACTACAGAACAAATTAATATAGAATCAGAACAGGAAATAATAAATAATTGTAAAAATCTAAGTTTGATAGATGCCTCTGAGTGTATAAATTCTCATATATCAGAAATATTTTTTTATAATAAATCTAATACCGATGTTAAAATTAAAGAAATGGATTTTTCTAGATTAAAAAATGAAGGAGGTGTCTGTAAGCACTATAACTCATATATAGAAAAGATTGGAAATGCCTTGGGATTTTCTTCTGAACATGTAACTCTTTTACCTGAAATAGCACATGGATTTTCAGTTCTTTATGATAATGAAACTAATGATTACTGTGTTTTGGATATGAATAATTTGATTGGGTGTATTAATTTAAAATAACGAAAAACATTAAATTTTTATAGTCTATTTTCTTGATTAATTTATGAAAAAACAATCTTTAATATTATTTTTATGTATTGGAATTTTAGTTAGTATTAATTTAATTTTATTATTTTTATTTCTTCTTCCTAATTTTGAATTAGAAAAGATTGTGAGAGAAGAAATTAAAAATGTGAATATTGATGGGAATTGTTTAGAACATACTATTGTTTATGAAAAAATATTTAAAGATTTGGGAATAGATACATTAAGAATAACTTTACGAGTTGATGAAATTTTAGAAGATGATGGTATGATTCATTTAAAGGGACATTCTTTTCTTATTGTTTATGATGAAACTGGATATGTTATTTTAGACCAAAAAAATATTGGGGGAATTAAATATGGGAAATAAAAAATTAAAAAAAAAGAGATAAAAATTTGAATCAAATGTAAAACTTTTCACATTATCAACATTTATTTTATTATAATACAATATTATTTATTTTACTCTAATAGGCAATTTATAAAATCTTCATAAGTCTCTGTATAATTACCTAACTGGGCTATTTCAGAACATATTGTAACTTTTTCTAATTTATTTTCTAAATCATTTATTTTATCTTCTAATTCATTAATATTGTCTTTATTCTTATCTATATCATCAAAATCATTTGCATACTCTTCTAAATCTTTTAAATCAGATTTATCTATCTCAAAATCTGTTTCAATATATTTGATTTCATTTTCTAAATTATTTATGTTTCCTTTTATATCATTAACATCTCCTTGAAAGGTTGTAATTAATAAAGTATTTTCATAAATGCCACTTAAATCAATCTCTTCAGTTTTATCAAAATACACATTACTAATTGCTACTAAAGAAATTACAACTGCTATTATGGATAAGGCGACCACAATACCTGTTTCATTTTCCATTTTAACCTCCTTTCATCTATATTTAAATATTTTTTTTCCATAAGATTATAACAAATATTTTATTTTTTATTTACCCATTTTCTGATACTTATTTCTACTAACCCACCAGTCTTTAACTTTAAAGAATCCATAAATATCTTATCAATAATTATCCCATTACTTTTACCAATCTTGATTATTTTTTTTCTTATTTTCATTATAATATAATTATAATAAGGTTTATAAATCTTTCTAATACTGGAGATGTAATTTAAAAATATAAATGGTTTTAAATAGAAAATTTAAAAATAGAAAGAATTAAAAGTATTGATTTCTTTGTAAATTTACTTAATTGAACAACATCCAATGGGGGTTGGATTTTTCTAGTTAGAACTATGAATAAAATGAAGTATTTAAATGTTTCGACTGGGAAAAAAAAGAGTTTGATAGTGACTATTTTTATTTTTTTAATTAGTTATGATAAAAATAGATATTGTAAAATCGATATGAAAGATATAAATTATTTTAAGTATACAATTTAAAATGAAAAATAAAATATTATTTGTTATTCTTGGAATTATTTTATTGTTTTTTGTAATTCCAATTACAAGTGCAACCTATCTTTCAACTAATGGTGCAAGAACTACTGATGGAAGTTATACCATTATAACTTTTACTTCAAATGGATATTTTAATGTTACAGGGGATACTTTAAATGTAAGTGTTTTAGTTGTTGCTGGGGGGGGAAGCGGAGCTGACCGAGTAGATAGAGGAGGAGGGGCAGGAGGGGCAGGAGGCTATCAATATGATAATGATTTTGATATTTCTGCTGGAGATATTTCTGTAACAGTTGGTGATGGGGGTACTGCAATTTTAGCAAACGAGGGGGTAAATGGGGGAAATTCTACTTTTTCCACAATCACCTCAATAGGGGGTGGAGGGGGTAGTCGTATAAACAATCCTAAAGCAGGTGGTTGTGGTGGGGGTTCAGATGGGGGCTATACTACAACAGGAGGAACAGGTTCACAAGGAGGAGATGGTGGAAAAGGAAGTGGAATGGTTAGTTCATATTCAGGTGCTGGAGGTGGAGGTGGTGCTTCTGCTAATGGTGCAGATGGTGTTTCAGCTATAACAGGTCATGGAGGTAATGGAGGAGATGGAACTGCAAACTCTATAACAGGTTCAAGTGTTACATACGCTGGAGGAGGGGGTGGAGGTACTGGAAAAGAATTTGGTGGAGGAGATGGAACAACTGCTGGTTCAGGAGGAACTGGTGGTGGAGGTGATGGTTCTGCTGATTCAGATAATTCAATACCTGGAAGTCCTGGAACTGATAGTCTTGGTGGAGGAGGGGGAGGTTCAAATAGTTATATTGGTGGAGAGGGGGGTTCTGGTGTTGTGATTATAAGATATTTAACAAGTGATGTTTTAGACTCTCCCCTAACAATAAATTTAATTTCTCCCCCAAATAATACTCTTTCAAGTAATTTAACATACACATTCACAGGGAATATAACAGATGATATTGGTACAAAAAATATGACCCTTAACATTTGGAATAGTTCTGGTATTAATATAAATACAAATACTTCTAGTGGATATGGTGATGGGTCAGATGGAGAATTAATTTTTACAACTGTTTCAAAAAGTTATGGAAATTTAGTGGAAGGAATAGATTATTCAGTTAGTGGAAATTACCTTTATTTAAATTTAAATCAAATTTATAATTTTACAAATTTTACTCTTGAGTCTGGAACTGAATTGCGTTCTAGAAGTTCTACTGGTGCTACATTTTATATTAGAGCTACAGGTACTATAACTATTGCTGGAACAGTTAGAAGTAGTTTTCAATATGCTTCTTCTGCTATAAGAGGACAAGCAGTTGTATCAAATTGGGTATCTGGAACAGATGATGGGACAATAAGTACTCCAAGCGTTGCTAATGGTGGTTCTGGTGGTGCTGGTGGTAAAGTAGCAAGTGCTGCTTATGGTGGAAGTGGAGGTTCTCAAGGAAATGGATTTGGTGGAGGTGCTGGTGGAGGAGGTGGTTATGCTGGTTCAGATGGTTCAGAATATGGTTATGGTGGAGATGGAGGAGTAGGTGGTATAACTCCAGTTGGAGGTGCTGGTGCAAATCCTTCACAAGATGATACTGACCACGGATTTGCTGGAACTCAATCAGGTGGAGGAGGCGGTGCAGCGTCGAATGATAATAACGATGATAACGATGCAGAAGGAGGTGATGGTGGTGGAACTCATAGTGCTTCTGGGGCAGGAGGAACTACTGATGGTGGAGGTCACGACCAAGGTGCTGGTGGAGGTGGAGGGGCAGGAGGTACTGCAGGTTATTCTGGAATACATTTTTATTCTTTATCTAAACATATTAATTTTACAGGAACAATTGTAACATCAGGTTCAAATGGAGGAGTTGGTGGAAATGGGGGAAATGGAGATACACATACTTTAGGAGGAAATGCTGGGGGGGGTGGAGGTGGAACAGGTGGTGGTGGAGGTGGAGGAAATGCAGGAGATATATTTTTTAGATATACTAATTCAATTATAGATACTGGGACTAAAACAATGAATGCTGGTTCTGCTGGTTCAAGAGGAGCAACTGTAGGAACTAGTGATGATGATGGATATCCTGCTGAAAATGGAAATCTTGGTTCAAGTGGAACTTCTGGTTCTGCTGGAGCATCTACAGTTACAGTCGGAGGTCCAAGTTCAGCAAATTTTGATTGGATTTATACTTTCCCAAGTAGAGGACTTTATTTATGGAATGTATATGGATGTGATAATTCATCTAATTGTGCTTGGAGTCAACAAGGAAATTATACAATATCTATTTATTCAATTTATAGTAAAAATATAACACAATCAATGGTAGCAAATAATTTAATAGAAAAAACTTCAAGTTTTTTTAGAGGAATCCCAGACACATTTTCAATAAATGAATTAACAGAAAAATTATCAAGTTTTGTAAGGACAACAATCCAATCTTTTAATTTAAATAACTTAACAGAAAGAACTGTAAGTTTTTTTAGAACCATTATTGAGAATTTTAATTTAAATAACTTAACAGAAAGATTAAGAAATGTTGAAAGAAATATACAACAATCATTCACCTTAAATGAATTAATGGATAGTTTACCAAATTTTATAAGAACACTAATTCAAAACTTTTCATTAAATGAATTAACAGAAAAATTATCAAATTTCTTTAGAACATTAATTCAATCATCTAACTTAAATAATATAATTTATAGATATAAAATGTTTGATATATTTTTAACACAACAAATAAATATTTTCTCTCCATTAAACAAAACTTATAATTTTTCTGAAGGCAATTCATTAGCATGGAATAACACTATTTTAGAATCACCCCCTGGTTTATTAACAAGCCCAGGAGAAACAGAAATTAATTATACAAAGATTGAAACTTCTGATAATGATAGAGCAACAGACATTGGAGACAACCCTTATCATAAATTTAATATGTCTATAGATGAAACAAATTTTAACCATGTTGATGTTTTATGGGAAGGTTATAATTCTGTTGGTGGAAATATTTCACTTTATGTTTGGAATTATACTAAAGGAAATTGGAGTTTACTTAATTATGGTTCTGGAGTAACTGATTTTAATTTAACTGCTCGAATTAGTGACTTAAACAATGTTCAAGGGGGGAAGAATATTACATTCTTGGTGCAAGATGGATAAACAAGCACAAATTAAGTTAGGAATTGTTTTTCTTTTAATTGGAATTTTAAGTTGTTTATTTGTTTTAGCAGATATTGGAGAAGAATTAAGTTTAAGTGAGAATATAAAAGAATATAATGAAGTTACAAAAACAGCAAAGATAAGTGATAAAATTGGAACAGATATAACATTAGCGACATTAAATACTCCACAAATTTATCAAGTTAGAGTAGGAGAAAAAGTCAAGATAGCAAGATTTACAATTAATCCTTATATAGATTATGAAAATATTTTAGGAGAATTTGAAATTAATGATTTAAAAGATAATGGAAAAAAAATAACAAGAGATATTACTATAAAATATTTAGGAATTGAGGATTATTCTGTTAATGATTATGATTGTCCTGAAACAACTAAGGGTAAAACAGGAATTGAACTTGAAGATTGTGTTATTATTGGAAGTCATATAGAACAAAGAGAGGCATTTATTCCTTGGGATAAAAATGCTTATGCAAATAAAGAGGTTATTGTAGAATTATATATGGATATGTATGCAGAAGAAACATTTGATTGGAAACCAACAATTGCAAATGTTAAGGTTGAGGAATGGGCAGTTGTTACAACAGGAGCAGTAGAAACAATTGATGGAGATTATACTGTTTTAACTTATGCAAATAATGGTTATTTTAATGTTACAGGGGATACTTTGAATGTAAGTGTTTTAGTAGTTGCTGGTGGTGGAGCAGCTGGATACCACCATTCTGGGGGTGGAGGTGCTGGAGGATACCAATTTGATGATGATTTTGATGTTACTGTTGGGGATTATAATGTTGTTGTTGGTTTAGGCGGGACTGGAAATACTAATGATAAAGCAGCAGGAGATAATGGGGATAATTCTGTCTTTTCAACTATAACTGCAATAGGAGGAGGAAGTAGTCAAAATGGTGTAGCTGGACAAAATGGAGGTTGCGGTGGAGGTGGAGGAGTGCCTACAGGTGGAGTTACTGATGGAGGAACTGGCTCACAAGGAGGAGACGGAGGAACTGGTTATCGTTTAGCTACTGGAGGCGGTGGCGGAGCTGGTCAAAATGGAGAAAATGCCGGAACGGATGGAACTAATTATGGTGGAGATGGTGGAAACGGAATTTCAAATTCTATAACTGGGACAGCTATTTATTATGCTGGTGGTGGTGGAGGCGAGAGTTGGACTGGAATAGCTGGAGCTACTGGTGGTTTAGGTGGTGGCGGAGACGGAGAAACCATTAATGTTGGAAGTGGAGATGATGGAGTAGATGGTTTAGGAGGAGGTGGAGGTAGTGGTTATTTACAAAGTACTGCTTCAGCTTCTGGAGGTTCCGGTGTTGTTATAATTAGATATTTAACAAGTGATGCTGAAGATGAAGACACAATCCCCCCAACATACTCAAACATCCAAACAAATGAAACTTGTGCTGGAAGAACAATTAATTTTTCAATGACTTGGGATGATGATACAGCATTACACCCACATGGAACATATATTTTTTCAACAAATAATACAGGAACTTGGACTAATGAATCAGCAATTAATTTCACAGCAACACCACAAGCAGTATATATTTTAAAGACATTAAATTCAACAAGTGGAGTTACAGTTGGTTATCAATGGTATGCTTATGACACTGCACTTAATCCAAATGGAACAGGAATTCAAATTTTAACAACAACTACTTGTGATTATAATAGAGATGTTACAGAACCATTTACAACAAGCAATTTAATAGATAGAACAAGTTCACATAAAAGAGAATCAATCCAGATATTGGATACAACAGAATTAGGAGAAAGATTAGCAGATTTTTTTAAAATAGCAATTCAATCTTTTAATTTAAATAATCTTGTAGATAAAGTAGGAAATTTTTTCAGAACAATCATAGATAATTTTAATTTAAATAATATAGTAGAAAAATTTAAAGGTTGGTATATAAGTGTTCAAGAATCTTTTGGATTGAATAATATAGTAAATAAATTAAGTAGTTTTATTAGAACAATTCCAGACACATTTAATTTAAATAATATAATAGAAAGAACAGGAAGTTTTTTTAGAGAGATTGTTGATAATTTTCAAATAAATAATGTTACTGAAGGAATTTCAAGTTTCTTAAGAAAAATGGTAGATAATTTCAATTTAAATAACATCATAGACAGAGTAGGAACATTCTTCAGAACAATCATTGATAATTTTAATTTAAATAATATTATAGATAAAATTTCAGAAACTGCTAAAAGAATATCAACAGATTACTTTCAAACAATTGTAAATTACACCCCTTCAGCAATACAAAGAGTAGTAAGTGTTTTTAGAGATGTTATACAGAGTTTTAATTTAAATAATATAATAGATAGGATTGGTGAATTTTTCAAAACAATAATTCAATATTTTAATTTAAATAATATTGTTGATAGATTAAGAACTGTTTTAAGAGAAATTGTTCAATCATTTGGCTTAAATAATATGATTGAAAAAGTTATAAATATCTTTAGGGAAATTACACAAGCATTTAATATAAATGAGATAATTGAAGGAATTTGGGGTGTTTTTAGGGCAATAACTCAAAATTTAGGAATAAATGAATTAACAGAAAAAATTGGGGGTTTTTTTAGGACAATATTTGGGAATTTCTCAATAAATGAAATTTTTGATAGAGGTGGAGGATTAAGTACAATTAGAAATGCCATAGATACTTTAACAATAACTAATTTAGTTGAGAGGACAAGTGATTTTTTCAAAACAATAATACAAAGTTTTGGAATAAATGAATTGACAGAAAAATTAGGAAATTTTTTCAAAACAATTATTCAATCATTTAATATTAATAATTTAGTTGATAAATCTAAGAATTGGATTATAAGCCTCTCTCAATCATTTTCAATAAATGAACTTACAGAAAAAATTGGAAATTTTTTCAAAACAGTTACCCAATCTTTTAATTTAAATGAATTAACAGAAAGAATTGGAAGTTTCTTCAAAACAATTATTCAATCTTTTGGTTTAAGAGACATCACAAATAAAATAGGAAGTTCTGTTAGAGATATATCTCAGAGTTTCGAAGTAAATAATTTAGTTGAGAAATTAGGAAGTTTTTTTAGAGACTTAACTCAATCCTTTTCTATAAATGAATTAACAGAAAGAATTGGGGGTATGTTTAGGAAGGTAATTAATATTTTATCAATAAATGAGGTTCTTGATAGGGGTGGAGGATTAAGTACAATTAGGAGTGCCATTGATAGTTTGACAATAAATAATGTTATTGATAAAACAGGAAGTTTTATAAGAGGAATATCTGATACTTTTAATTTAAATAATATCATTGATAGAACAGGGAATTTTTTCAAAACAATTATTCAATCATTTTCAATAAATGAATTAACAGAAAGAATTGGTAGTTTCTTTATTACAATAACACAATTCTTTCAAATGTTATTTACCTTACTTGGAAGAGGTTCTTTTGATAATTGGGCTTGGACTACAAGTGTAGAAACCTTAACCCAAGGAAATGCTTATGAAGAATTAAGAGTCCCTTATGGTTTACATGATGAATGGACTTCAGACCCAGCATCTCCTAATAATTGGATAAACACAACCAAAACATATAGTTTACCAACAGATTGTCAAAATGTTCAAGTTAAAATAGATGGAGTTAATCGGACTTATTCCATTTTAGTAAATAATACTGATTGTGATTATACTATAATCAATAATAATTCAATGAATCCTGGAGATACAGATTTTATAATTTTAAATTATACCACAACTGCCACAAGTTCAGGAGAAGGAACTTGGATTGCTACAAATAAGAGAATAGGAAATCAAACACATTGGACAAATACTTTAACTATGCTTAATCCATCAACACACGATTATATAAATATAAGCACAAATATTACAACTGATTTAGTAGCACTCCCAGCATTTGTAAATATTACAAAAAGTACCTTGCCTTTTACTAAATTCACACATAATTTTAGTAATATAAATGGAAACACTAATTGGAGTTTAGGCTCACTTGATTCATTGGATAATTATATTTTTGTAACAGATTATAGGACAGATAATGTAACAATCAACAAAACAAATTATACACAAGTAATTTCAGGAAAAGATTATGATGTTTGGAATGTTACTGTTGAGGCAAATTCTACAAGAGCCATGTCTGGATTTTATTATTACTTTAATTTTTCTGATACAGGAGTTGTAGCAAATACATTATATGAATGTTCAAGTGGTTTAACTAATTGTACTCTTGATATTTCTAATGATTTAAGCACAGTTTGGGAGGATAGAGATTCAGACGGTTCATACGATTATGTTGAATGGTTTAATACATTAAATCAAAATCAAAGTTATCAGTTATTAAATGATAGAGGTTTCCCAGTAGAGATAACAGAATCAAAGCAGATACTTAACAAACCAATTTATATTTTTGATAACATACTTTGGCAAAATACTTTAACTTTTTACAATCCAAATGCTTTTAGTACAACAAAAGTTTACAAACACGAATTTCCACTCGGAGCAGTAGACATTGAATTAGATGATATTAGAAAGAATTTACAATATTCTGCCTATGGAACTCTTGCACCTTATGTAACCATAGTAGATAAAGACCAAATCGGAAGTTATCCAAATTCTGTATATTTAGCCCCAGGCGAAACAAAGACATTTATAATTACATATAGAACAGAATCGGTTACACTTGATACTTCTACTTATTTTCCAAGTCATTTTGAGGTAGGGGAAAACGGTTTAATTAGTCAAGTTTTAAGAATTAAGAATCAAGCAGAGGACAATGTAACTGACATAGAATATAGAATCCCTCTCTCATACGCCGAAGATTTAATAATTTGCAAAGGAGAATTTGAAAAAGGATGTGAAGATGATAAAACAAATCCAGAATATTTATCTTCTACAATAGATGCTCAATCAGAGGTTCAAGGAGATTATACATTAGAGGTAGATTTTTTAGAAAGTGGGGAAACAAAATATATTACATTGTCGTATAAAACCCCAACGGCAAAAGTTCTGAAAATAGAAAGAGGTCGTAGAAGTATATCGGGTAACTTAACAACCTTTAAACATGTATTTATCCAATCACAGGCAAGATTTTCTATGTCTGATTTAAGATATAAAGATGTTGAAATACCTTGTGAAAATATTAAGGAGATTTACAAATGTAGGGCGAATAATCTTTGTGATATTCAAATCGGATACACCTGTAATCCTTTAGAGGTCAAATTAAATTTTTTGGGTCAAGGAGAAGAAGTTGATTTTTTTATATGGTATGTTGATACAATTCCAGAAGAAATGGATAATTGGTTTACCGAAGGTATAAATTGGTTTATGGAAAATATTTGGAATTCAGAAAAGAGAATCGAAGTGAGAGGTATTTGGAAATATATTGGAGGGTGGTTAGCGAGTGAAGATACAAAAACAGGAGAATTATATATTCCATCAAACAGATTAATAATTGTTTGTTCATTTGTAGGAATAATTTTAAGTATTTTAGTGTGGAGACATTTTAGTAAGAAGAAAAAAATAAAAACAAAAAATAGATTGTTCGGGAATTTGAAAGAGGAAATCAGAAAGGTTAAGGATAAAGTGAATAGAAAGGTTTAAATAGTTCTAATGTGTATGTGTGTATATGAGAAAAAGAATAGATATCACTATTGAAGATAGAATTTTAAAAGATTATAAAAAATTATGTATAGAAAATGAGAATATAATATCTCACGAAGTAGAAAAATTTATGAAAAAAGAATTAAAAAAATATGGGGAGAAAAATGTTAAAAAGAGATAAATTAGGGAGATTTGCAAAAATTAAATTAGATGAAGAAAAAATAAGAGATTTATATGTTAATCAAGAAAAATCTCTAAAGGAAATTGAGAGGATTTTTCGAGTAAGTTGGTCAACTATTTTAAATAGATTAAAAAAAAGAGGGATAAAGATAAGGAAAAGGGGGGGGAAAGAATTGGATTTGGATATTAAAAGAATTAGGGATTTATATTTAAACAAGAAATTGTCTATAACAGAAATTTCTAAAATTTTTTGTGTTAGTAGAAAAGTAATAATAAAAAGATTAAATGAAATTAAAGTTAAAAGAAGAGAGGGAGATGATAGAAAAAACTTGGATGTAGAATTGATTAAAGATTTATATATCAACAAAAGAAAACCTATGAATGAAATTGCAAAAATCTTAAAAGTTAGTCCACCAACAATAAAATTAAGATTAAAAGAGAAAGGAATTACAATAAGAAAAAGTTCAGAATACGAGGTAATAGATTTGGATTTAAATAAAATAAAAGACCTATATCTTAACAAAAAATTATCTTCATTGAAAATAGCTAAAATTTTAGGAGTATGTAAATATACTATACTAAAAAGATTGAAAGAGATGGGGGTAAAAATGAAATCAAGGAGAGAATATAGTTGGGACCCTTATAGAATACAATTAGATGAAGAAAAGATTAAGGATTTGTATTTAAATCAAAAGAAATCTATTATTGAAATTGGAAAAATGTTTGGAGTTAGTTGTGATACAATATATAATAGATTAAAAGAGAATAATATTAAAATAAAAAGTTTTAGTGAATCTCATAAAGGAAAACATTCTTCTCCAGAAACAGAATTTAAAAAAGGAATAAAATTTGTTAAAGATAAAAAATGGATAAAAAACCAGGCAAATTCCCTTAAAAAATTCTATCTAACATCTGAAGGAATACAAAAAAAAATACAAGCAAGAAAGACTATGAAACAAGTTAGAATGAATCAGATATTTCCTTTAAAAGATTCTTCAATAGAAGTCAAAATTCAAAACTTTTTAAAAAAATTAGGAATTGAATTTTTTACTCATCAAAAAATGAATATTGAACATTCCTACCAATGTGATATTTTAATTCCGTCGATGAATCTGGTGATTGAATGTGATGGGGATTTTATACATTGTAATCCTACGATGTATTCTACTGATTTTGTGAGGTATCCGAATAGTAAAACTAATCAACCTGCTTCTGTTGTGTGGGAAATGGATAAAATTAGAACAAAAGAATTAATAGAAAAAGGTTTTAAAGTTTTGAGACTTTGGGAATGTGAAATCAGAAAAATGGAAATAAATGAATTTAATGGGTTACTAAAAGAATTAAAATGAAAAACTATCTTAAAATAATTTTAATTTTTGGAATGGTTATTTTTTATATTATATCAATTAATATTTTCGCTTCTTTAATTTCTTATTCTTATGTTCCTCCTGTTAATAAAATGATTCAAGGTGGTTCTATTGTAGAATTAAATATGGGTTCCTCAACGGGGATAAGTGTAACAAGAGCACCTAAGTGGTATGGAAGATTTAACGAACAAAATGGGGAAAAATATTTAAATTTTCTTTATTTTTGTAATTTACCAATTAAAATAAAAAGTTATAATTTTATTTATTTTCATTTAATTTTTTTAATAACAATAATTTTATTAAGCGTCTTAATGTTCAGTAAAAAAAATTATAAGGAGGTGCAAAATGAAAAATTGGGTCAAAATAGCGATAATTTTGGGACTTTCGTTTCTAGCAATGATAACTGAAGCAGGAGCAGGATTCACAATATTGGTATTATTAATTTATTTCGAATTTATTCGAAATAAGGAAAAAAGATGAAACTTTTTAAGAAGTTTGACGAGGGGATAAAATTAAAAACTTTATTTTTATATTGGTTTGGATATTTATTCATTGGTATCTGTTTGATGTTGATAACCACTCCTCTTTCTCCTTCTTTTAGTGAAACACAGGATGAAATTAGTGATAACCTTTGTACACCAATTAATTTCTTTTTTCTTTCTATTGCTTTTTTGACAGAGACCTTGCTTTTTTTTTATTTACCCTGGAAATTTTTTAAATTAAAAGGTTTAAAATGGAGTATATCTATATGGTCCATTTTACATTTGGTTGGGGGGACAATTCCTATTTTCTTGTACATATGCGTTACAGGGGTTTTTTACTATCGGCTTTTAGAAATTAAAAGAGTTTTTTCTGTGTTTTTTTTCCACTTCTTGATTAATCTCCCTGCTATTTTATCTTGTTTGTTATGAACCGGCTTTGTTAAATAAGTCTTAATTTTAACCTACTTTTTTAACAAACATAGTCCGACAACTTCCAATATGTCCGAGTAGTTTTCTGTTTGTAAAGTGTCCGAAAAGTAAAGAATTTTAAAGATAAATCTTCTATATAAAATATGAATATTAATGAAGTTAAGACTTGTTTTAAAGTTGCAGATGTTCTTCTCAATAAAGAACATAAAAAAAATAAAATAAAATTTGTTTATCTGGAGAACCTTAAAGATGAGACTGGGGAAGACTTGGATAAAAAAATGTTAAGGAAAAGGATTGGTTTTGTTTATCTAATTGTTATTAATGGAGAAATTATAAAAATAGGTGGTTCTCAAGGGAAAAGGGGGGATAAAATCCACTATGAATTTTTATCAAGGAGCTATGCAAGGGGGACCTAGCATAAGAAGTTATGGAATACATCTCCTTATAGAAAAAGAACTTAAAGAAGAAAAACAGATAAAAATTTTAATATAATTGAAAGATTAAGAGGTCGTGTTAGACTAATATTAAACAAATATCTTCAAACAGGAAAAATAATGTCCTCTAAAAAATATGGAATTGATTATGAATCAATAATAAATCACCTCAAACCATTTCCAGAAGATACTTCAAGGTATCATATAGACCATATTAAACCATTGTGTTCTTTTAATTTTATTAATAAAGATGGTTCAACAAATTTAGAAGAAGTTAAAAAAGCATTTGCTCCAGAAAATCATCAATGGCTTACTATTCACGAAAATATGAGTAAAGGTGGAAGATACTAACTTGCCTATAATCTTGTGAATTTTTTTTTCACAAAAACATTTAAATAGTGTCTTTTCTTAATATTTTAATGAAAAAGTTGTATATCTTTTTAATAATTATAGGGTTAGTTCTGTCAATTTCTTTAGTTGCAGGTTTTGCTCTTTCTAAAAAAGAATTAAGTACTTATGTTGCTAATGTTAAAATTGAAGCCACTTCAGGTTACCCTCCACATTTAACAATTATTCAAAATGAAGGAGTAGTACAAGAAACAGCATTAATCTCAATAATGCCACAACTTAGTTTAAGAGGTTTATCAATTTCTGAATCTGTTACAACTATTGACGGAATAATCAAAATTGATTGTGGTGGTGAATTTCAAGAAACAAAAAACTTTAATTTATTTACAGATAATCCTGGAGATAAAATGATTCAACGATTCACCTTTAAAAAATTACCAAGCGACAGTGTATGTTTTATTACAGCACAAGCATTAGAATGTGAAACACATCATATTTCTTGTACAAAGAATAAAATTAGCCTTATGGTTAGAACACCTCAAAATGAAAACATTTAAATACTATTATTTCTTAAATATAATATGAAAAATAAAAAACTTTTTTCAATTTCTTTTCTATCAATAGTTTTCGTTAGTGTGTTTATTATTGGTTTATTATTTAATCCTACTCTTTCTTCTGTTTACGAGGGTGAATCTATGTATAATTCAATGGTTAAAATTGAGACCACTGGAGACTTTGATGGAAGACAAACACCTATTGGAGAATGGGAATTAGTTTCATATAAACCAAATCAATTGTATGATTCTGGAAAAGAAGAAATTGAAGATTATTTAATGGAAGGTACAGGAGCTTCAGATGCATTTGACTGGATTGAATTAGGTGATGCAGCATTAGCAGTTGGAGCACCTTCGGCAGGAAAAGCAGAAGCATATACAGCACATGCTGCAGATGGATTAAGTGCAGCAGCAGGAACCCAAGGTTCTAATGCTCCAAGTGGAAATTTTACAGTATATTATGAATTTACTTCAACTGGAGATGACCAATTAACAAATATTTCAAGATTACAAAATGCTAACGAAGATGATTTGGCAGGAAACACTTTTACATTAGTTACACTCCAAATAGGAGACAAAATAAATGTGACTTGGGACATTTGGGTCGTATAATTAAACAAAAAAATAATAAAATGAAAAATAAAAAATATATAATTCCTGTTTTCGCATTCTTACTATTCGGAGTATTTATAATTGGAATTTCTGTTAATCTTGCTCCTCAAAATAGTATTAGTGATGAAATAACTTATAATTCAATGGTTTGTAAACAAGTAACAAGAGTTGATGGAACTGTTGTACCTTTGGAATGTTCTCATAATGTTTTATATGATACTGGAAAAGAAGCTATTGAGGCTTACTTAGGTGCAGGGTCTGGAGGAGGAGATGCTTTTGATTGGATTGAATTATGTAATTCTACTTTAGTTGAAAATTCATGTGGTGCCCCTTCAGCAGGTAAAGCAGAAGAATATCTTGCTTATACTGGTTGTGGATTGGTTGGTGTTGCAGCAACTTGTGGAGAAAATGCTCAAGATGGTAATTGGACTTGTTATCATTCTTTCACCTCTACTTGTGATGCCCAAACAACAAATGTTTCAAGATTAGTAAACGATGATGATGATGACTTGGCAGGAAATAGTTTTACTGAAGTTACACTCCAAACAGGAGACAAATTGAACATTACATGGGATGTTTGGGTAACTTAGTTTTTCTTTAATTTTTCTAATTCTTTAATTTTTCTTTTTTTAGTATCGAAAGGTTTATATAGTTCTGATGGGTATTATGTGTATGAGAATTGATATTACAATCCCAGACGAATTAGTAAAAAGAATAAAAAAATTTAGAGAAGGTGTTTTAGAGATTAATGTTTCTAAAATTTGTGCTAATGCAATTAAAAAGGAGTTAGATAAGTTAGAAAATGAAAAATAATTGTAAACAATGTGGGAGATTGACTAAAAATAAAAAATTTTGTTCACATAGTTGTCATAATAATTATGATAAGAAAAATAATATTGGTTTTTTTAATTCAGAGTTCCAAAGTGAGATGGCTAAAAGAATGTATCAAAAACACCCAAATATAATAAAAGAAGTTAATAAAGAACATAAAAAAAATAAAACTGGATTTTTTGATTCTAAATTACAAAGTATGTTGGGAAAAAGAGGAGGAAAAAGAACCCACGAACTTCACCCCAATTTAGCAAGTGAAATGGGAAAAAAGAATATAAGGAAATCTTTAGAAACACAACGAAAAAAGAAAATAGGTTTTTGGAATTCAAAATCACAAAGTAGATTAGGGAAGATAAGTGGACCAATTGTATCCAAAATGTTAAGAAAGAGAAAAGGATATATTTTTAATAAAATTAATTTTGATTCAAAATCTGAAATGGAAATAGGAATATGTATCCATTACCAAATAGAAAAATTGGTTGAAGGAAAAAATTATCAAAAAAAAGTAGATTCTAAATCATTTGATTTCTTTATTAAAAATTATTTTATAGAATATCATCCTACACTTAAATTTTTTAATCCTAATGAAACAGAGGAAAGCTATTATAAAGAAAGAAGAAAAGTATTAAATGAAAATGGATACAAAGATTATCCTTTAATTGTTATAATATAAAATGAAAAACTGGCAAGAATTTAAGAATTTTTTTAATAGAAAATTTAATGGATATACTAAAATAGCCATAAAAAATAGTGTTTATAGTTCTGCGACAACAATTATTGAAAAAATCGGTGCAATGTTTTTTGTAATTATTATGGCAAGAATATTAATGCCAGAACTTTTTGGATTTTATAGTTTGGCTCTTTCAACGATTCTTTTATTTATAAGTTTATCAGGATTAGGTGTCGGAGAAACATTAGTAGTTTTTGTTTCAAAAGCATTGGGAAAAAATAAACAATCTACTGCCAAATCATATGTTCTTTATCTAGCAAAAATTAAGATTGTAATTTTATCTATAATTTTAATCATTTTTGGAATTTCTTCAAAATTAATTTCACAAATATATGATAAACCAATTTTTCTCGCTTTATTGGCAGGTCTTTTATATATCCTTATTGTAGGGATTGTTGGTTTTGTTCAATTATTTTTTATTTCAATAAACAATTTTAAAGTAATCTTTTTCAGACAATTCTTATTTCAAGTATTAAGACTTATTTTAGCCCCTATTTTAGTTTTGTACTCATTAAAACACTTTAGTTCAGAAGTAAGTATCTCAATTGTTATTTTATCCCTAAGTTTTGTATGGTTTTTATCTTTATTATTCTTAATCTTTTTTATTAAGAGAGTACCTTTTTTAAAGGTAAAGGGTAAAAAACTTCAAAAAAAAGAAAAGAAAAAAATTAATAAATTTGTAGTTGGTCTTTCAATTCTAAGCCTTTCAGGATTATTTTTTGGATATTTAGACATCATTATGCTTGGAAAGTTTGTTCTTTCAAATTTCATTGGGTATTATCAAGCCGCATATATCTTAATTGGTTCATTTGCTTCATTATGTTTTTTTTCTAGTGTTCTTCTTCCAATATTTAGTAGAATAAAAGGAAAACAATTAGAAAGAGGATTTAAAAAATCACTAAAAATCATTTTTAGCATTTCATTAATTAGTTTTATTTTTATTTTAATTTTTGCTCCAATAATCATAAAAATAATTTATGGAGTTAATTATTTAAATTCCATTAATTTATTAAGATTACTCTCTCTTTTATTAGTTAGTCTTCCTTTAATCACTCTTTATACAAGTTATTTTATTTCAATAGGAAAAATTAAAACAATTACTAAATTATTATTAATTTCTATACTAACTAATATATCTTTAAATTATTTATTTATTGTAAACCTAATTAAGTATGGAGAGATATTTGCAGTTTTTGGGGTTTGTATTGCGACAATTATTAGCAAATATTTTTATTTATCTGGTTTAATGATTTCAAGAAGAAAGTGGAGGAAAAATGAATTTCAAAAAATTCCAAAAAAAAGTTAGACATCCAACAGATAGCCTATTTTGTATTCTTTTTATAATTCCATTAACAACAAGAATAGCATATTTTATTAAAAAACATAATCTAAATATTACTCCAAACCAAGTATCTTATTCCAGGTTATTTGTTTTATCCCCTTTAATTATCTTTTTACTTTTTTTAGCACCATCAAACAGAATCTTATATTTATTTGTAGCAATTTTATTTTACCTAGTTTTATTAACTGATTGGTTAGATGGGCAAATTGCAAGGGGAATGAATCAAACATCAAAGAAAGGAGAATTTTTAGATAGTATAGCAGATAGAACTTCAATAATAATCTTTTTTACATTAATTATTTCAATAGGTATGTGTGTTCAAAACAATTTTTTAATTTATGGAGGTATTTCTTTATTTATTTTAAAAACATTTAATCTAATGGTAATTTCAAAAATATTTTATTCTGGAATGATTCCTAAAAAACAAATGGATGCTTCAGAAAGATATAAAGATAAAAATATGTTAAAACTTTTTGGAGGGGAAGATTCTAAAAAGATGGGTATTTCTATTATTGAGGCGATTCTTGAAGAATTAAATAAACATTTAAAAATTAAAAGATGGAATCCAAAGATTATAGTTCCTGAAAGATATTTTTTAACGATTATGGTGCCTTGTTTATTAATCTTTATTGGATTAGACAAATGTGCTATTTATCTCTTAGGTTTTTGTGTTATAATCTTTAATGTATTTTTTATTATGAGAAATATAAATTTATTCAGAAGTTATGTTTAGTAAACCATAACAATTAGCATCAAAAATTTCTCCTGTGGCTTTTGATTTATGAGATTGCTTTAATGTACCTTCTAACTCAAATCCTAATTTTTTTGCTAAATTATTTGAAGATTCGTTTGAGGAATAAGCAAAAAGATATAATCTTCTTAATTTTAATTCATTAAATGCGAAATCAATTATTGGTTTAATTGCTTCATTAGATATTCTTTTATTCCAATATTTTTCATTTACCCAGTAACTTAAACTTGCTCCTTGATTAAAATAATCTATGTGGTTTAGGTCTATTTCCCCAATTAATTTCTTTTCAGATTTTAATTCTATCCCAAAATGGTAACTCGTTATTATTTCTTTTTTTGAATCTTCTATACATTTAGAAACCCATTTGAAAGCATTTAATTCAGTATAAGGGTAAGGTACTACTCCAAAAGTTCTTGAAACATTTAAGTTATTTAATCCTTCTACCAAATCACCTATATCTTTTTGTATTGGTTCTCTTAAAATTAATCTTTTAGTTTTTAGTTTCATATTCCTTTACTATATTTTAATGATTTGATATAATCTTCCATAAATTTCCAATCAGGATTTCCTTGCTTATCTACTGGAAGTTTTATTTTTGATTGATATAACCTCTCATAATTCCATCCTCTTCCAAAAGAAAATCTTGGTCTCTCTTTTTGAATTAGAGTTGTTAAAAAGTTACCTATATATTTATTCATTTTAAATTTTGGAGTAAGTATATTTACTGTGCTAGTAGCACAAAAAGGATATGGTTGATAAAAAGAAAACCCTACACTTCCTTGACCAGCATTTGCAATAGTTATAACATTTCCTTTATATTCTGATTCTAACTCCACAGTCCCAATAACCCCATTGTTTCTTGTTGAAGCGGAAATGAATAAAGTTTTTCCTTTTGAAGATTTTGCAATATTGGTAGTTATCTTACTTTTTCCTCTTTTTATTTCGAATAAATCTTTATATTTAAATTGCTTCCACAATTTAGTAATAATTTTTTTAGGTTTATTTTTTTCTTGTAGATTAACATAGAACAATTCAAAAAACTTATTTTTTTTAAAATGTTCTCTAAAAAGACTATCATCTATTTCTGAATAATCTGTTTCCATATATGCTTCAGCACACCATTCATCTTCAAATGTAACTTTTTTCTTAACACATTTTCCAGGTATCTCTTTTTTATTAATAAACATATCTAACCATTCTTTTTTAAGATTTTCCCAATTATTATGATAATCAATTCTTCCTTTATTTTTTGTTTTAATAAATCCATCATCTCTCCAATAACCAAACCAAGATTCATAATCTTTTGGATGTTCTTTTTTTGCAGTAAAAATCATTATACAAGTAACCACCCCTACTGGATAAAATAGTTCTTCAGGAACGCTCATAACTGCTTCTAATGTGTGTTTTTTTAATATTTCTTCTTTTAATTTATTTTTACCAATAGCACAACTTATGGGAACAATAGCAATCCCTTTCCCATTTTTTTCTAAAGAATCTAACATATTTTTAACAAAATGCAATTCACTTAGTCCTTCTCCTTTCTGGCTATATGGTGGATTAATTAATCCAACTGTGGGTTTATATTTCTTAAAATCTGATTGTTTTGTTACTTCAAAACAATTACCTAATTGTAGATTCGCCCTACCATCTCCTCTAAAAAGCATATTTGATGCTGCTAAAGCAAACATTTTTGGTTGTTGTTCAATTCCTATAAGTTGATGTTCCCCTATATGCTTTATTTTATTTTTATTACCTTTTGATTTATCAATCATATTACACATTGCAGAAATAAGAAAAGCTCCTGTTCCACAGCAAGTATCTATAATAACATCATCTTTAGTTAATTGTGCCAATTCAGCAAATAATTCAGTTATATGTCCAGGTGTTAACACTATTCCTAATCCTTTTTTATCGCCACCAGTATATTTTAAAAACTCTCCATAAAATCTCCCAACAACATCCAGATGAATTTTCTTTTTCATTAAACCAATTAGTTTTTTATCAATAGACCTAATTATATCTATTAACCCAAATTCACCTTCTTTTTTCTTTTTTGTTAATATTTCATGGGTAGCAATGAAAGAATATGGATTCATCATTGCATCTATTTTGGAAGTATTAATATTTGATTCGGTCAATTGTTCTTTAATAGCATTAACCATTGCTTTTGCTAATTTTTTTTCTGTTTCATAAGATTCATAACTCTTCTTAAAAGGTTCATTTATTAAAGCAATAATACTTCCACTCACAATTAAAGGTTTTTCTTGTTCAGTAAGTTTAATAAAATCTCTTAAATCATTGTGTAATTTTCCTGCAAATTTCATAATTTCTTCTTCAGTAGCTTCTATTAAAGGATTTATTTTTTCTTCATATTCTTCAAAAGATAATATTTCTTCTTCTTTCCATTCAATATTTTTTTCTTTGGTTATAAAATAATTAGAAATTTTAAGTTCTTCTTTGGTTTCACCAGAAATACCAAGAGCAACAACTTCAAACCCCTCTTTAAGATGTTTGGCATAATGTAATACCCCATCAACTGCATAATCCAAGGGATTATCTTGATTCTTACTTATATGTTTATATGGGTCTCCCTTACATTCAATAATTTCTATAATTTTGGGATAATCTTTATGTCTTATTATAAATTCAGGTTTACCACTTCCTTTACCTTCTGTTTTTTTACTAGCATGTTTTAAGAATTTCTTTACAATTAAATTTTTACTCTTTTGTTCTTCAACAATAATCTTTTTATTTTTATAATATCCTTTTTTTGTTAATATTTCCCTAACTAAACTTACTGTATTTGGTTCGTGGGTCATTTTGATTTATCTCCCTTTTCAATAAACTCCCTCAACCCATCACATACAAATTTAATTTCTTCACTAGTGATGTCATAATAACTAGGCAAGTTAATTCCATTTTTATGAATACCATAAGCCACCTTATTTTCTTGATTTTCAAACATAGGCATTGAAGATAATGGATAAAAAAAGGGTCTTATATCTGCACTTTCTTTAAAATAATTAATAAGTTCTTTTCTATCTATATTTAAGGATTTATTAAAAATTATTGTAGGCAACCAAAAACAATTTGTTGTATAATTTGGTTCAGGATTCATTAAAATTTTTAAGTCTGATAGATTCTTTTCATACTCATAAAATATTTCTCTCTTTCGATTAACTAATTCTTCAATCCTTTCTATCTGTGCTAGACCAAGTGCTGCCTGAAAATTTGACATTTTATATTTATACCCCAGAATTTTAGCATAGAAAACTTCTCCTCCTACTTCTCTCCCACCATTATTAAGTGTTTGTGCTTTTTTAAATAATTTTTCATCATTTGTTACTAACATTCCTCCTTCTCCAGTAGTACAAGTTTTTGCACCATGAAAAGAGAACACCCCTATATCTCCAATAGAACCTGCTTTTTTACCCTTGTATGTGCTTCCTAATGCCTCTGCTGCATCTTCTATCACATAGAGATTGTGTTTTTTTGCTATTTCCATTATTTCATCCATTTCTGCTAAATTTCCATATAAATGTGTTACTAGAATTGCTTTTGTTTTGTTTGTAATGGCTTCTTCTATTTTTTTTGGGTCCATACACCAAGAATCTTTTAGAATATCTACAAAAATAGGTTTCGCACCAAAATAAGTAATCGGCGAGACAGCAGTTATCCAGGAAAATTCAGAAACAATCACTTCATCACCTGGTTTTAATCCGATTGTGGCAAATGCTAAATTAATTGCACCTGTACAACTTGATGTAGCGAGACTAAATTTACAATTGATATATTCTTTAAATTTATCTTCAAATTTTTTAATATAATCGTAACATTTTTCTCCCCAACCATTTCTCATTGCGTCGTCAACATAACTAATTTCTTTTTCAGTTATTGAGGGTTTTGACATTGGTATTTTTTTCATCTTAAATTTCTCAATTTTTTAATTGCTTCTTTAATTGTTTCTCCTCTTTAATGTATTTTACAGGTTTAATTCCTTCTCTTTTCAAGAAATCATCCCACAACATACTAATCATCTTATCTCCATCAATTCCACCTTCAATTTCAAGGTGTAAAAATTTGTTACATTTAAGACAACTTCCATTTCCAGAATTTCTTCCCCATTCAGTCATACTCATAGAAGGTTTAGCTGATTGTTCATATCCACAATTTGCACAAGTAAAATTATAACTCTTCTTGAAATATTCTCTTTTGAATTGTTGTTTTGTTTTCATTTTATTCTTTTAGACCTTATTTTTTCTAACTTTTTTATATGTTTTTGAGATTTTTCTAATTCTTTTTCTAATTCTTTATTCTTTTTTATAGTTTTTAAGATGGCAATACAATTTTTACAAGTTATCTTGTTACTTGTGTTGTATTCTATCATAGGATTACATAAGAGACCCCATACATGATTTCTTTTTTTAATTATTTTATGTACTTTTTTCATTTTAAATCACCTAATTGTATTATGCCTATTCTAATCCCTCTTTTAACTACCTCTATAGAAGGAGAATAAAGTTTTTTTAGGAATTTTCCACCTTCATTTACTTGTTTTGCTAATTCATAATGAGAAAGTTCAAGAGAAGCCATGAGGTATCTATTGCCATTCTTTTTTATTTTAAAAACTCTGCTACAGATTTTTCCATTTTCTTTAGTATGACATCGATATATTTGTTTCATTTTATTTTCCTAAAATTTATAAGAACCCTTTTTTTCTTTTTATCTAATGAAAAAGAATATTCAAATTTATCTTCATCATTTATTTGATTATATAACTGATATAGAATCTTATTTGTTAATCTAAAAGAAACAATTTCTCCTTGATTAATTTGTTTATGTTTGGTATCTCTTTTTGTAATCATTTTGATAATATATTGTAGTATAGATACTATTTAAATCTTTCTAAAACCATTTACAAGGATTTTATAATAGTGGATATGGGCATTTATGCTTTCCTACCTAATAATCTTGCCCTTTTGTCACGGACTGCAACAGAAGTTAGTTTAGTCTTGAAAGCACTATTAAATTGGTCTGCTAATGTTTTTGTTGAAACTTCTATTTTTGATTTTAAGAAATTTTCTTGTATTTCAGAATATCTATGCCCTTTTGTTTTTGTATATCCTTCAATTCTTTTACCTTTTCTTATGTGTGAAGAAACTTTTATGGGTTTTTTAACCATTTTGTCTCTTTTTTCTTGCTCTCTTGCCTTTCTTTGTTCATATTTTTCATAAAATTCTTTTACATCTTCTCTATTCAAATTTTCTGATAAGTTTAAATCTTCATCTAGTTTGTCTTGTACATTATCCATTTTATAAATTTTATTGGTTGTAGTATAATTATCGACAAGGAATTTCCATAAATAAATTCCTGTTGGAGCATCAAATTTTTTTTCAATTTGTTTAAGAAATTCTTTTTGTGGATTTTTTGCTTTATTTATTTTATCAAAATCTAAACCTCTAATAAATCTTTGAGGCTCTTCAGCTATTGCCTCTGCTAAACTAGGTGTTATTTTACTCATATTCCCCTCCTTTTCTTAAATTTTCTTGAATAGTAAGCCATTGATGATTTTCTGGGGCAAACGCTTTTTTTACTTCTTTTAAATTTGTAGAACCATCTTCTTTAATAAACTGAAAACTACATAATGGTCTTTTATGGTCTATATGGTACTTTGATAAATCTTTTGGAATTGGTTTTAATTGTTTTATAATTGCTTTGTAGTCAATCCCATATTTTTTGGAAGACATTATTTTTCCTGTTTTTGTATATTTTTTTAAGGCATGTTTTAATAATCTTCTTAATCTAACAGCAATAGCAAAATCTTTATCAGTTCTTAGTCTATTTTTAATATACTCTTTAGGATAATTTGGATTTTTCTCTTTCCATTTTTTCTTAGATTGTTCATCTTTTTCCTCATTCTCTTGACGATATTTTTTATGTCTTCTTTTTTCTTTTTCCTCATTCTCTTGACGATATTTTTTATTATATTCTTTTCTTTCTTGTTTAACTTCTGGGAGAGAGTTATATTTTTTTTGTTTTTTAAGAATCTCCTTCCTATTTTTCTGATAATATCCTTTTCTATTTTCTTTTCTTTCTTCTTTATGTTCTTGATTATATTTTTTATTATATGTTTTTTTGTATTCTCTTTCTCTTTCTTTATCTTTATAAGGCATTTTATTTGCACTCCTTTAAGAATTTAAGTAAATTAGACTTTAAATTTTTTTCTGTTAAACCAAAATCTCTTTCTAATAATCCTCTTTTGAAAAGTTTGCAATAAGAAGGTCTCATAACATTTTCTAACTCCATATGCTCTAATTTCCAATTATCAAATTGAAAATCACTAAGGGGGAGAACACAATATTCTTTTCCATCTTTGTTTTGTAAACTATAAGCAAGTTTGAAAATTCTCCTATCATCATAAATTGTATCATCAAAAGTTCCTCCTTCATTTACACTTTTTAATTTACAAACTCCAATAATTATTTTAGATAATCTCTGAAATAATAATACTTTATTTTTAGCTTTCATTTTTTGACTAAACCATTTATCAGCAATAGTTATATGAAACCCTTTTCCTCCACTAAATTTCAAAGAATATGGTAGTTTATGCTTGTCGAATAGATTTTTTATTGCCTGTGTGTCTTTATGGGCTATTTTAAGGTCTTTAGCATCCACATCAATAGCAAAATCATATCCAACAAAACACTTACTAAATTCTTCATTAAATCTCTTTTTATCTTCTTTTCTTTTCACATTATCAAAGTTGAATAAAGGGGTCTTACCTTCTTCATTCTTCCAATAAGATAAATCAAAATATAATTTTGCAGAAGTATCATTTAGAACATTTAATTTTTCTAAGGATTGTTTGAGTAAATCTAAAGAGTAACCCATATAATATCTACTTAAGACAGCCTTTCCATTTGGTTTGACTTTTCTACAACTTAAATATTTGTATTTTAGTTGACTTACTAAATTGTAGAGCACATAATCCGTTGAATACCAATCTTTGCGATTTAATATCATTTTAGTTACAAGGTTGTTTCTCTCCTTTTATAAATTGGTCTATTAGTTTTGAGGCATCTAATTTATTTTTTGGTTTTTCATTACACCCCAACTTACTTAGATAGTCAAGTTGTCTTTCAGTAGCAGATTCTTTTTCCCAACCATTTGTATTGAATTCCCTTTTTTTCTTCTCTTCTTGAATCCATCCATCAGAGTTAATTCTATCTTTATATTTGTTAAATATTTCTTTACTATGCTTTTTTATATAAGCCTCTTTTATTAAGCAATTTGTGTTGTGTTCCATTATCTCTTCATACTCTTCTTTATCATATTTTTCTTGAACTAAGGCACCATCTTTAAAAGAACTATTAGTCTCATTTTCTATTTTTACTATCTTTAGTAATTCATCAAAAAACTTATCTTTTGACCAGCCACCTCCCTTAAAAGGTTTAATTTCTTTAATAACATATTCTTCCTCCAAAAAACCAGATAATGCTCCCTCTTCAAATTTAGAGTTAAACGCATAGAGTTCTTTAATATTTTTTAATATATCTCTTAAAACTATTTTAAATTCTTTTATATTATCTGTCTTTTCTCTCTGAATAATTTTTATTTCATTTTCTTTTAATATCCCTAATGTAATAATGTCTGCCTTTTCATAAATCCAATCTGGGGATAAATCATTTCCAATTTCAACATCAATTATTGAGTGTTCAGTCTTTATTTTAGTTTTTAGTGTTTTTGTTTTCATTTTAATTTGTCTTTATTTTCTTTAATTAATTTATCGGCTTCTAATTTTGTTGTATCTTTATGAATATTTATTTTAATTGATTTTAATAAACCTCTTTGTTTATCTGTTGCAGGGTCAGTTCTCCAATCTCTATTTAATTCTTCCTGTTTAAATTCTTTAGAAAAAGTTAGAATCATTTTTTCAATTGCCTCATCTTTACTTCTTAAACCATATTTTGTTTTATATAGTTCTACA
>Ga0222637_1000072_pt1 | contig 54210 bp, 100 predicted proteins | sample AntAcemetagen143_FD_181149 | JGI IMG/M metagenome (GOLD analysis project Ga0222637, IMG submission 181149) | Saline water microbial communities from Ace Lake, Antarctica - #143 | ecosystem: Environmental > Aquatic > Non-marine Saline and Alkaline > Saline | place: Antarctica: Ace Lake...
GCAAGATTGAAGAATCCAGTATCAGCAGTCATGTTAAATCCTGTAGCATCAATATTTGAATCAACATTATTTTCCCAATCATCGTAGGTTGAATTATAAGTTGAAAGATAACTTTCGTTGTTAATTAGTCCAGCATAAGTTGCATTATATGTAGATAACCAATTATCTTCGTTAGTATTTATGTAATCCCATAAGGAACTATTTACTACCAATATCAAGGAAGTATCATTAAAAACTTGTCCTGATGTTAAATTTATATAATTATTAGGATTTGAAATTGAATAATAAAGTGTATCTGCATAAGTTTTATTCCAATCATCACCATATCCCAATGGAGCATATAAACTATCTGTTAAACTTTGATTAAATGTAGAGTTATAACTTATTATTGAATCTATTTGCCCCTGTAAATAACTATCATTTCCAATCCTTTCATTTGATTCTATAATTATTAATCCCCTATTATCCCAAGAGGAATTATATAGACTAAAAGTTTCTGTTGTTTGATTGTACGCCCAAATATTATAAGTTTCATTATATGTTGAATAAATTCCTGTTGAATTTAAAATTCCTTGCAATGCCGCTAGAGTTAAATTTGAATTAAAACTATCTGAAAAATTAGCAAAGAAAAAATCCCCATAATTTAATAAACTAATTTGTGCATCGACATAAGTTGCAATTGAATTATTGAAAAGTGTATCTTGGCTATTAACATAATTAAACATTGAAAGATTATAAATAGAATTTTGGGAATTAACATATATTGTCATTGAATCATTAAAAATAACATCTTGTGAATTAGTATAGTCTCCCGAAGTAGAGTTTACAAATAAAACATATTCTGCCATAGATTGATTGACTAATACCACATATTCTGCAATTGAATCATTAAAAATAACATCTTGAGCATTTACATAATCAAACATTGATTGGTTAAAATTTATATCTTGTGCATCAACATAGGATTTCATTGTTCCGTTTACATATAACACATAAGATGCCATAGAATCATTAAAAATTGTTGCTCGAGCATCAACACTTTCATTAAATGCGGTGCCATTTATTCCAATTGCGGTTCCGTTTGAAATTAAAATTCCATCAACATTATTTCCAGTCCAAATTCCATAAATTAGATTTGGAATATTAGTTAAATAAGACCAAGCTAAATTAAAAAATCCTGTAGTTGCTTGAATATTTCCTGTTGTGTTAAAATTTCCTGAACCATTAAAATTATTATCTGTAAATTGATAATCAGCTTTTGCATCGTAGGTAGCATTATAAGTTGAACTCCAAATATCATTGTATAAATTATAAGTTGCTGTTGTTTGATTATATGCCCACATAGAATAAGTTGAATTATATGTAGATAACCAACTTGCCTCATTAGTGTTTATATAATCCCATAAGGAAGAATTTACTGACACAATTAAAGTTGTATCATTCAAAGATTGCCCCGTTGTTAGATTTATAAAATTGCTTGGATTTGTGATTGAATAATAAAGTGTATCTGCATAAGTTTCATTCCAAGAAGAATTATAAGAAACTATTAAATCTATCTGTCCCTGTAAAAAACTATCATTGGCTATTCTTTCTAAAATTTCTGTTTGTAATGAAGAATTAACCGATATAATTAATAAAGTATCATTAAATCTTTGGTCAGTTATATTTAATTTTCTTGATTCTAAATCAGTCCAATTTGAAAGAATATTCGCATTGGTTGTTGCTTCACTTTCAGTTCTATTTCCAGAAATCATATCTAAAATATTTTGCATAGTAAACATATCTGCTATTTTTAAAAAGAAAGTATTAACCCAAGAAGTTTGATTTACATTTTCAGAATCAACATAATCTCCCATTGAATTATTGAAAATTATATCTTGAGCATCAACATAAGTTTTATTTGTATAAAGTTCATTTGCCCTAGATTCATTCCATGAATTATTAATTAACCATCTATTGTCCCATGTTGAATTCCACATATTAAAAGTAGCTAAAGACTGATTATATGCCCACATAGAATAAGTTGCATTGTAAGTTGAAAGCCAATTTCCTTCATTTGAATTTATGTAGGACCATAAAGAAGTATTTACAGATAAAATCAAAGTTGTATCATTTAAAGATTGTCCAGTAGTTAGATTTATAAAATTACTTGGATTATTTATTGAATAATAAAGTTCATCAGTTAGAGTTTGATTAAAACTATTATTTATGCCCAATCCATCAATTCTATTATTTATTGTTGTGTTAACATTTAGAATTAATAAAGTATTATTATATCTTTGGTCTGTAATCAATAAATAATTTGATAAATTATTATCTATTTCTGCTTTTGTGTAATAATCTAAAATTAAATTATCAATGTAATTAGTTTCGTTATATTGATTTGCAATTACATCAATAGAATTATTTAAAGCAGATTGATTAATTCCAATTGCGGTTCCGTTGGAAATTAAAATTCCATCAACGTTTTTATCTTCCCAAATTCCTCTAATTAAATTTGGAATGTTTGTGATGTAGCTCCAAGCTAAATTAAAAAATCCAGTATCTGCGGAAATATTCCCAGTTGTGTTAAAATTTCCTGAACCATTAAAATTATTATTTGTAAATTGATAATCTGCTTTATCTGATTGATTAAAATCTTCATTTAATCTTGTATCATTAGAAAAAATTATTGTTCCATTATTATAAATATAATCTCCACTAGAATCACTAATATTTCCAGAACCAAAAATTGAAGAACTCATACAACTTCCATTCCCTAATAAAACTTCATCTGTTGAACACTCCGTAAAAGAGGATGTATCTACATCAGAATCAATTATTAAATGTGCTATATCTGCACTCATAAAAGGTACTATTAGGATTAAACCTAATAAAAAAATTATCTTCTTTTCCATCTCTTTTTAGGTCTAAATACCCATTTTTTAATTCCTTTCTTTTCTGGCTTAAATTCAAAAAGAAAAGCAAAGATAATTAAAAAGAATATAAAAATAAATATAAACCATAAACCAGTATTTTTAATCCACAAACATTCACTTTTATCTTCTTCAAAACAATTTAATAAAAGAGTTTCTAAATTAAAATCTCCAAAAGAAGCACCACAGTCTTCTGGACAATTATAAAATGTTTCTCCTCTATTTGTTGTATTTAAATCACCATTTTCACAAATTAAATTCCCACAAAATCCAGTTTCAGCAGGTAATATTGGAATTGCACCACCCCCCCCACCACGAGTTTCACCCACAATAGAAGGACAAACAGCATTATCTGTATCAACATAAATTAATCTTGTTGTACTATTTGAATTTCCTGCTTTGTCTACTACATTAAAATTTAATAATTGAACAGTATTATCAAAAGAAACATTAAAGGTTACATTAGAACAATCTGAAATTCTTGTATGTGCTGTAGAAAGAACCCCTCCACTAGTAACATTCAAAGTACAATAATCTATATTTGTATCACTAACTGAATAATTTAAATCTATATTTGTCAGAGAACATTGAACTGTTGGACTTGCTTGAGGATAATCTATGCTAATTAAATTTGGATTAATAACATCAATTGTAAACATATCTGTATCTGAATTATTTTGTAATTCTGTATCATTTGCAGTTATATAATAATAATTAGTTGTTCCTTCAGAAGTATCAAATCCAGAAAAATTAAACCAAGTATTAGTCGTTGAATTATAATTTGTAAAAGTTATTCCATCTGTAGAATTATATAAAGTATAATTTATTGTGTCCATATCAGCATCGGTAGATGAAAAATTTATTATTATTGAATCAGAACTTACATAAGAATTATTTGAAGGATTATCTATTGTTACATTATAAGGATTTCTATTTGAAACTTCAAATGAATTTAATAATGAAACATTTTCATTTCCTGCTGAATCATTTGCATACCAATACCAAGAAATATTTTCAAAATTATCAATTTGTGCATTAGATAAAGAATAACTATATTGGTCTCCCACACTTGTTACTGTAGTATTCAAATATGCACCTGTTGAATTTATATTAATCCAAACGGTATCAAGATTTGTATCTGTAATATTCCCATAAATTATAACATCTGTTTCTGTGTAAATTGTTGTTGGAACATAATGTGAATTCATTACATTTGGGTAAGTTAAATCTATTTCAAAAGTTCTATTGTCCGTTGTTCTCTCTGTATTTAAAGTATCATTACACCAAACTGCAAAAATATATTGTCCTTCTGAAATATTTTGTGTAGTCCAATTCATAACTGAACTTTCTGGACCAACCCAAGTATAATTTGTGTGATAAGTTCCAGTCCAATTTCCATATAATTTACAAGTATCTAATCCATCAGAATCAGTTGCAGTAAAATTAAAATAAATATCAGTTCCATTATCTAAATATTGATTTGCTAAAGGAGAATTTAAATTAATTGCTGGTGCTCCAAGACTAACATGAAAAGTTACTGAATCACTTCCAATATTTCCAAAAGTATCATTTGAATAAATTACATAAGTAAAAGTACCTTCAGAAAGATTTGCTGAAATATTTTGACCGCAAGTAAAAGTATAATTAGTCAGACTATCATTTGTATACCAACAAGAATCTAACCCTGCATAATTATCTGTTTGAGTTGAGTTGATTGTAAAATTTGCAAAATTATAATAAGTATCATTTAAAGGATAAACAATATTTACTACAGTATTTGTATCATCAATTCCTATTGTATAATTACTATCACTATCTGAATTTCCAGACCAATCAAATGTTTCCCAAATCCATTTAAATAATCCATCAACAAAATCATAAACAACACCAACGGTTGTACTAATAACCCCTGTTCCAAAATTAATTGTTGTTGTATTTATCTCGTCGTCTGAAGAATTAAAAATATGTAATGTTGCATTTTTTATTCCACGATTATCAGTTATACTTGCTGTTAAATTTTGTGAAGAAGTTGTTGTGTTAGTATTATTTGCGGGAGTTGTTTGACTTACTGAAGGAGCATCCACATCAATATAAATTGTTCTATTAGTTCCCCAAACACAATTATCTGCATCATCACAAACATAACAATTCCACTCATAAGTAGATTGCCCCACAAAACCAAAACTTGTGTAAGCTGTTGAATTTGTTAAACCAGTTATGCTTGTTGTTTGAGTTGATTCTTCAACTCCACTTAACCAAGTCTGTATTGTTACATTTTTTAAATTTCCGTCAGTATCTGTTGAATTACAAACAAGAGTATTTGTTAAACTACTTGAATTATACCAATCAATTGGACTTGAAAGAATTGAGACTGGAGCTGTTTCAGATACTTCTAAAGTTACTAAATGATAAACATTTGTCTCGCTTGTTAAATTATAAATTGTATTGTTTGTTGTATAGTCTGCTTTAGAAATTTCAATTGTGTGTGGGGTTTCATATGCTTTTGTTCCAGTATTTACATATTCAGTTAATTCTTCTATTCCAATTGAACCTGTTGCATCTGTTAACTCTGAACTAATTAAATTACTATCTTTATCATAAATATCTACTTGTGCATTTTCTAAATATCCGCTTGAATCATTTACTTGTGTTTGGAAATACCATTTACGAGTTATGTTAGATGGTGATTCAACACTTTCAGTTTGATAAGAAACATTAATCAAAGTATTATTACCAATAACAGTTCCTGAACTTGCATAATAAGAAAATAATCCATATCTTGAGATATTTATTAGTTGTATATCCCTAAATATGTTATTAGCCGTAACATCTCCTCCAATACTTACTCCCAAAAGAATTCCATCTCTAGAAGAACTATTAATAATCCCTTCATAAATATAATTTCCTTTTCCTGAACCAATTCCTATCCCAAATCCATTAGAAGAACCAACATTCAAAAAATTAAAATTAGATACTATATTATAATTTGAAAAGTCATCCAATATTATCCCAGCATGCCCATTTTTAAATGTTAAATTTGTAAAAGAGTTGTTATTTGAATCTATTGTAGCAATACCATTATAATTTGAAACCACTGGTCCACCATCAATAAAAGGAACTCCATCAATATAGATATTTGAAACTTCACTTTCATTAATATTTCTTAAATATATTGAATATCCTCTTGAGTCAAAAAAGTTCATATTTGTTACATTAATCCCAGTACCACCTAATAAATAAATTTGCTGTTCAAATTTATTTATTGAACCATTGTATATTTTTATTGAGTCATATCCAGATGAATAAATACCACTATAAACATTAACAGTATCTTTGACAGTTCTATTAATTTCATACCCCATTAAGTTAAAAGAAACTGAAGAATGATATATTTTTATACAATCATCATTTATAATTAAGTTATTCCTCAAATAATAAGTCCTACTAACAGTCAAATCCCTACAAACAGTAACATTAACTGAATCAACATCAAAAGAAACTGTGTCTGAAGTTCTCCAAGTTCCATCAGAAGATTGATTACAATAATAAACAATTGTATGTGCTCCATCAACCATTGAAGTATTTGCTAATGTAAAAAATGTTGAATTAACAGAAGTCATTGTATAATTTGTAACTCCAGTGTCTGGACTCCAAGAACAAGTATCCATATTTACTGCTGTTGAAATATTAAAATAAGTTGTTGGTGCATCTTCTGTGAATATTTGTGCTGGTGTTGGAGTTATTATGTCTATTCCTGGAACATAATTTATTTCTAATTTTGGTCTATCTCCTGCTGTTGAGGCTTCTTTACTATATAAGGCTATCATCCCCCCATTATCCAAGATTGTCTTGTTTAAGAAAAAACTAATTTCTAGTAAGTCTTTACTTTTATTTAAGTTGTCTGTTATGTCAAAAAGATATATATTGTCTGCACCAGAGTAAGCTATACTCTGAATAAATAAATCTGATGATGGAGCATTATTATAAGTTAGATTGCCTTCTTCCCAATCATTAGATGTATTATACAAAGAGATATTAACATTATTAGGAGTTGTATAAATAAAGCCTGCCAATTTCAGAGATAAATTAGCATTTATAACTTCAAATATATTTAGCGAGGAAAGGTTGAATTTAATATAGCTATTTACTATAACTTCATTATGGGTCTCATTGCTCTTTGCTCTTAATTGAATCTCACTCCCAAAGTTGCTATTTGGTGCCCAGAGTTCAACATAAGCATCATCCAAATTCTCAGTATCAGCATCCTGTAAAATAATAGTTGGGTCAATCATACTTAAACTTCCACCCTTCGTTTTTCCAAATTCATCTTTTTCCATTTCAAAAATTAATTTTTTTGTTTTTGAATCATAAGTTGTTGTAATATTTTGTTCAGTTCTTGCTTGTTTAAAATCAATAGCAACTTCATTATTTAAAATTAATTTTTCATCTTTAAAAGTTATGTCTTTCTCTGAATTAATTTTATATTCCATAGAATTAACTTCTGTTTGTGCATCTGATGTAAAATACCAAGAACCTCTATTTTTATTTATTTCAAATTTATTATTAGAGATACTCATAGAATTTTTCTTTTCATATTCTAATTCAATATAATATTCTTCATCCTCTACTAAATCAGTTATTTTTAATTTTCCATTTTCTTCCGTAACATTAATTGTATCTTCAAAAGGAACATAATTTGGAAATCTTCTTGTTTTATCATCTCTATAAGTTTGACTTCCTAAAGTTTTAGTATAAGTTCCATCATTATTTTTTATTATTGGTCCTTGAGCAGTTGTCTTCCAAATAGTTGAAGTTTCTACTTCTTTTTCTTTTCCAAATAAATCATCAAATAAACCAGCACTAACACTAACAGCAAATAAAGAAACAATTAAAAAACTTAATAAAGCAATACTTAAAATAGCTTTAGACCTTTTATTTTTTAACATTTTGTATTTGGTACTTAATTTGGAATTGTGATTACTTCCAATAAGTGAATCCTTATTAATAAATCTTTCTATTTTAACCATATTGAATTTTATTACTTTTAATTATCCAAACAAGAATTAGTATTAGAATTAGGTAAATTATTAATAAATTATTATCTAGATTATATAACTTTTTCATAAAATTTCCTGGATTATACTCTGGAAATTTATCCTCAATAAAAATTTGTATGCCCTCTTTATTAAGATTTTTCTCCAAATCATATTCACAATCTAAAAATTCTGAGTAATATGCACCAGGACATTTATCTCCCCATTCAACAAAATTGCATTTATTATTCTCTAAATTCCAGCAATCATCCGCACTAATAAAACTAATAGAAATAATTAAAATTAAAAAAAATAATCCTAATTTCATTTTAAAACCTCTCTTTCAAAACCTTAACATATAATAACATTACTATAACTGAGATAAATACACTAATTATTAAAGATACATTTGTTACACCTGCAAATCCAAGAGTATTAGAAATCCAACCAATAATTAAATGATTGTCTAACCAAGGTAAGGTTTTAGGTATAGGAATTCTTTGAAAAATAAAATAAGCTATGTCTGCTAATCCTCCAAAATATAAAATCATACTTGCCCCAAAAATACCTAATGCTTCAGAAAAATCTTTTCTAACTAAGAAAAAATAACAAACAGGCACAACTACAAAAAAAGATAAAACAAATTTATAAAATAAATCCCACCATCCAACAGTATAATTTCCCAAAGTATAATCTAAGACTGAACCAAAAACTCCAGAGTTCATAGACCAGATATCAAATACAGCTACAAATAAAACGGCAGCAATTGCTAAGAAAATAGCCATTTTATATTTTCCAAAATTAAGATAATTTAATAATTTTTTAAAATCCCAGCCAAGAAGATACATACCAAAAAATAAAAGGATAAATCCAACTACAAAACACCAAATTAAATAATCTACATAAATTACTGAAATATTATTTAAACTAACATCTGCCCCACTATACATAGAATAAGCTTGAAGTGTTACTAAGTCATCAGCACCGGGTAAGGGATTTATTATAAAAATTGCAATTATTAAAATTATCCATCCTAATGTTTTTTTAGTTTTTGAATTCATTAAAACCAATCCCTACCAAAAATTCTAAAGTCAAAAAGATTTTTTAGCCAGGTGATTAGAAACACCCAAAAAACTAATAACCAAAATTCAGGTAAATTATTTATCGACGGGAAAAAATGTAAAATAAATCCTTTTAATATATAAACAGTTATAACTACAGAGAATAAAATTTTCAAATAATCTTTTATTTCGGGAACAATTTTATTTTTATTAAATTTTATTATCATTTTTTCTTTCCCCCAATTACTAACAATAAAAATAGGAATCCAGCAATTATAAATATTGCTATTTTATTATTATCAAAGAATTCTTTAAAATCAAAAGTCTCATCTTCATAAAGTTCTTCATCTTTATCTTCTATTAAATTATATTCACATTCTAACAAACTATCATAAAATCCATCTTCAACAGAAACACATTCATTATTTTTTATATCATATCCGAAAATTGATTCAATATAACCACACTTACCGTCGATATAATCCCATTCAAATTGCCCCTCAATACAAGTTCCTTGTTTATTTATTTCCAAATCACAAGTTACTTGACCTGAAGAACATTCTGATTCAGAAATCATTTCAATTAATTTAATCTTCTGAGTTGGTTTATATTGATTATCTCCTTCATAAACAATTTTTATCTCATTTTCTCCATTAGTTAATTCATCTTTAGCAATAAATTCAGTATGTACCCATCCAGTATTTTTATCTGAGATAAATGTATCATAAAAAACATTATTAATATACATTTTTATTTCTTTTTCTTCTAAAGTATCTTTCCAATTTCCTTCAACTCCTTCTGCTAAATTAAACCAAATTATTAATTCTTTATTACTATCTATACTAACAATATCTTTACCATCCTTTAAAAAAATAAACTCTAAAAAATAAGTTTGTTTTTCTTCTTCTTCTTCTTCACAACTCCAACTTTGCCAACTTCCCCCCTTATCACAAACTTCTTCTCCAGTACAATCAGAATCATCATAACACTCTACCACATCAATAATTACACAATCTCCATCTCCTACCCAACCACGACCTGCCCAAGTCCAAGCCCAATCTCCATCACTATCATCCCTATCCCAAGCAATAAATCCCATACATTCAGTAAACTCTTCACCAACAGATGCAATTTTTATTTTACTTGTAGATACTGGTAATAATCCAGAACAACCATTTTCATTACAATTAACATCATCCCAAGAAGTTACAGGATTAAAATCTCTAAAGTGATAAATTTTATCCCCAGTAAATCCTGCCTGATAATATAAATTTCCAACAGCAAAGCGATTATTTCCATTATCCCAAAATCTTCCATTATCATCTAAAAAAGACCAATAAATTTTTGCAGTTGACCTTGCAGAACCATAACTATAAGAATCTTCATCACAAAAATCATATCCTGATTGGGAACATTGTGTAGCAAAAATTGGAATCTGTGTTGCTCCCTTACTATGTCCACTTGCCCTCGAGGATAATTTATTATTATCATTATTAAATTCCTGAACTGAAAATAATCCAAATTGATTTCCAATTAAAAAGAGAGCAACAATTCCTGCGACTATCATTATCCATTGATTCTGTTTCATTTTTTTCCTCCAGCGACGACTAATAATCCTAAGAATCCCAAGATTATAAAGATTACTGTTTTATTATTATCAAAGAATTCTTTAAAATCAAATGAAGGAGAATAATTTTCTAAATTTTCAATTAAAACTTTTTGTTCAGCGATAGTTAATTTTAATGCATCAATTAAAATTTGTTCTTCTTCTAATTTTAAATTTAATTCAGCAATAATTATTGCCTCTTCCTCTAAACTTAAACCCAACTCTTGTATTAAATCTGCTTGTTCATTTAAAGATAATTTTAAGTTTCCGATTATTTCTGCATCATCATCTAATTCTATATTTAAATTATTAATTAATAATGCTTGTTCTGAAATAGTTAATTCTAAATTATTAATTAATTCTGCTACATCTTCATTAGATAAACTTAAACTATCTATTAATTCTGCTTGTTCTTCTAAATTTAATTTCATTTCTAAGATTAATTCTGCTTGTTCTGAAACAGTTAAATCTAAATTACTAATTATCTCTGCATCATCAATAATTTCATTATTTAAAGCTTGAATTATTCCTGCTTGGTCTCCAAAACTTAATTCCATCAAAGAAATTAATTCTGCTTGTTCTTCATTTGTATCTACCAAAAGGTCAATCCAATAAGATTTCTGTTGTAAATTTAAATTCAATTCATTAATATAATCTGCTTGCTCTTGTAATGTTAATTCCATTGAAGAAATTAATTCTGCTTGTTCTTGAACTGTTAAATCTAATTGTCCTATTAATTCTAATTGCTCACTTGTTTTAAGATTTAATGCTTCTATAATAATTTCTTGTTCATTTATATTATTTGTTAACTGACTTACAATTGCTATTTTTTCATCTAAATTTAATTGTAATTGTGAAACCAAAATTGCTTGCTCCTCTATTTCACTTGTTAAAAATAAAACTATTTGTATTTTTTCGTCAAGACTAACTTCTAAATCTGAAAGCAATTGTGCTTGTGCTTCTAAATTTCCTTCTAATTCTTCTATGGCTTTTATTTTCTTTTGAAGCTCTGCTTCTAATAATGCTAAATGCCCTCCAACCAATCTAATATTATCTATTTTTTGAAAAGTTGTACCAACCCCCCAACCCCCACTTATACTTGGACAAAATCCATAATAGAATTTTATTGTTTGCAATCCATTATAAGAAGATACATCTATAGTTGTTTCTTGATAATCTTGTGGAATATCATAAATATCATCTCCAATATATAATTTTACCTTATTAGCTGACCCTCTTGTACCATCATTAGGGGCACAACCAGTCTCTTTCCCACAACAAAAGATTCTTGGAGCTACATCAACCGAACCAGAAACAATACAATATGCTGAATCAAATTTTAATTCATCTATATTTGTTAAATCTATTTGTTGTGTTGCTTGAACAAACTGTGTACAAGAAGGAGACGCTTGGAATGTTCCTCCTGGATTAAATAATCCAAGGGAAAAATCTCCTTCAGATAACTTATCTTCTTTAGAAGCATAAAAAAGATTTGAACTAATATCCCAGTAATTTGGAACTGTAGACCATTCTTCAAAACCTAAATTTTTTCCATCAACAAAAGGTTGCACACAAATATTCCCAGAACAGATTAAACCAAAACCACAATCTGAATCTGAGCAACATTCAACATTTGTTGTTTCATATGCACAATTTCCATCTCCAGAATATTCACATATCCCAGAATAAGATAAAACATTTCCAGTACAAAATGAGGGACAATTTTTTGTTTCACATTCACACCTACCAGCATTAGCATAACAAAATTCTGTTCTAGCACAATAATAAGGAGCATTTGATGGACAAACATTACTTACTTCTTCCTCAACACAATAATAACATGTTCTACATACTGGAATTGATACACGAGGGTCATTCCAAGTTCCACATTCATCACAATCCCTAACAAAACAATGTGGTTCCCACCCAGAACCACAATTAGCATCACTCATATCTCCACAAGAAGATTGCCCTTGCAAATATGTGGTAAAAATTGATGAAGGTGAAACAAAATGAATCTCTTGCCCATTAGATGGTAAAGGATATGCTCTTGTTTCTGAATCATTAAAAGTTGAAAATAATCCGAATTGATTTCCAATTAAGAAAAGTGCTATTATTCCAATTATTATAAATATCCATTGATTTTGTTTCATTTTTCATTTTAAATAAAGAAAGAAAAAAAGAAATTAAAAATTAAAAAGTTCCTTCTATTTCTTTTTTTTCTTTCTTACTGCTTTCTTTTTCGCTTTTTTCTTTTTTGCCATTTTAAAGTCTCCTTATTTAATTAATTTTTAGGATGCTCCTAAAAATTTTAATATAAAAAATATTGCCACCACTAAGAGAATAAACTTATCCATCCTTCCTTGTGTATCTACATATAGCCAATCAAATACTTTTTTTGCTATAAGCCATGAAAGAAATCCAAAAATAATCCAACTAGCTCTTTCAGGGTCAAGTTCTAAAGCTTTCGCTAACCATTGTGCAGGTACATCTAGCCAACCTCTAACTTTATCCAAATAAGGCGCAACCTTCACTAGTAAATTTTCCATTTTTACATTTGTAACATTTTATTAAATGAATAAATTACATAGATGATTCCAGCTCCAAGTAATTGGGACCAAGTAATAATATTGAAAACCTTATCTGAAAGGCTATCTATTCCAACAATACCACCAAGACCAAACAATACTGCAGCTACAACACCTAAAACAATCATATTCACTGTCTTAATAGTTTTCCAATTAACCATGTTTTTTCTCCGTTTTATTTAATTTTAATATTGTGTGTGCGACTATGTCTCCTGCTAAAAGTAAAGGTATTGACCACAATACATTTTTAATTGTTAGCATATCTCCCCCTGTAAAATATTGAAGTAGTCCTAAAACTACTAAAGAGATTACTGCTAAATGTAAATAGTAAATTGGTTCATTTATTTCTGGTTTAAGCCAGTTTGGTTTTTTAAATAATTTCATTTTATTTTTTAATTAAAAAGATTATAAGTACACCAGAAACTACTAATAAGTATATCCAATAATCTTCTAAAAATTTAGTTAAATCGAAATCAGAACTTTCACCATCTTCTGATAATTGAGATTTTAAATCCTCAATTATATCTTCTTTTTCTTGTAGTGTTAATTCTAATTGGGAAATTAATTCTTCTTTTTCTTCGATTGTTAAATCAAATGCTTCAATCATTTCTGTTTGTTCATCAAGATTAAGATTTAAATTTGAAATAATTTCCGCATCATCTTCTATTTCATTTTGCAACGCCTTAACAATATCAATTTGGTCTCCAAAACTTAATTCCATTAAACTAATTAAATTTGCTTGCTCTTCATTTGTTGCTTGTAATCCAGAAACTAATTGAGCTTTTTGTTGTAAATTTATTGTTAATTGATTTATCATTTCTGCTTGTTCATCAATACTATCTGTTAAGCTTTTGATTATTTGTACTTGAGCCTCTGAAGATAATTCTAATTGGGAAATTATTTCTGCTTGTTCATTTAAATTATCAGTCAATGCCCTTATTAATTGTGCTTTTTCTGAAATTGATAATTCTAAGTTTTCTATTAATAAGATTTGTTCATCTAAATCTTGAGTAAGTTGTTCTATTAAAGAAGCTTTTTCTTCAATTGATAAAGTTAAATCATTTAGTAAGCTATCTAAATTTTCTGAATTTATATCACAAGGACCATTAAAATAAAAAACATGAGCACCCCTTATATCATATAAATCATTAACACAATTAATAGTGCACCTATTCCAAACATTTGGTTTATACCAATCAAAAGGATAAGTTACCCCCCACTCAATATATTCTGAATTTTGTTGGTCAAGTAACCATTCCTCACAAGTATTATAATTTACAAAATCATATATAATTCCTTCAGGGGCACAATCTTCAGTACAAGAATACATATCTTCTTGTCTTTCTACATTATTATTACATCTTCCATCCCCACAAGTTCCATATTTTGAACCATCACATTTGTCTCCCCAACCATCACCGTCGCTGTCTACTTGAAAAGGATTATAAACATAATAACAATTATCTTTGGAATTTCTTACCCCATCAGAATCATAATCTCCAGTTGGGTCTGACATACTTGTAAATAATCCAATTTTTGGACCAATTAATATAACTGCTAAAATTAATCCTACAATTAATAAAATTTGATTTTGTTTATTCATTTTCTCCTCCCACTAACTAATAAAAAATAAGAAGCTAAACCCATAAATATTAAATGTAAATATTCATTAATTGGGTATATTGGATAAAAATAATTTACAACTCCAAATGCTAAACCAAATCCTACAATTTTTTTAACAAAAATCATCTTTCCCTGAGAAATATATTTTTCTATCATTTTATTTTCTCCCCCATAAATAATACATTGGAAGTATTACTGTACTATTTCCTATAATAAATAATGTCCAAAACCAACCCATCTCATTTTTTTTTGAAGCTTTTAATAAAGCCTTTCCTTGAATAATCATAATAAGAAATATAATTCCAATTAATAGAGGTAACCCTATAGAAAAACTTCCCCATAATGGAATTTTTGTACTAATTAATTCTTGTAACATTATCCAGTTATCGTCGAAAACAATTGTTTAGTTGATGATGGAAAAACTGAAAAAATTTCAGGGAAATAACTTTTAAGTGCCCACATTGTTCCAACCAATGCGAAGGCCACAAAAATTAATAACCAAATCTCTCCCTTCTCAAATTTCCAATCGTGAGCTACAGAAAATAAAAGAGTAATATAAACTCCAATAAAAACCAAAATAAATGCTTTCCCAGTTTTTAAAGTTGGTATATCTGTATAATTAGATAATAAAGTACTCAATAATGTAATTACAATTAAACTAAATAAAATAGCCAGTGCAAATTTTTTAATATCAAATCTTGCCATTATAACTCCAATATCTCCTCGCTGATTAATTTACTTATTATTAAAATTACTAAAAGAGAAAGGAAAGATAAAACTATTGTAGGTAAAAAAGTTATATATTTTAAAACCCAATTAGATAAATATTTTTCAAATAACATCAAGGATAAAACTATTACAACACTAGAAATCCAATAATTTTTATTTGCAATTTTTTTAAAAATTTCCATTATTTTTTTCCTCCCAAAAATTTAAATAAAAAAATAACTCCAATAAAAATCCAAAGAGGTGTTGGAATTGAACTTAAAAATTTAGCAATATCCCAGGCTGCAAAAATTCCCCCACCACCTAAAAAGATTAATAAAATTATTGCAATAAAAATTGCTAAAACTACAGCTATTGGATTACTACTCATTTTATAATAATAACCCCCAATGAAAATAAACCTAAGATAATAATTAATCCATCAACACCCTTATCTCCTGTAATAGGTATGAATCCTGCCCATCCAAAATATTTTTCTAAACTAATTGCTCCTACTCCTTCTTTTTCTGCAACACAAAGACCAACAGCAGAATCATCTTCTGCCTTAAGATATTTAACTATTTCATCTTTATTATTAAATCCTATTGCAACTCTTGCACCAACAACTGCCCCAACCGTTGCACCACCACCAATTAAAGCTGAACAAGCAATTGATGTAACTGCGGGAATAATAATCGGTGCAGCAGTTCCTCCAGAAAGGACAACTCCAGTAGTTCCAGCACCAACCCCTAATAAACAAGCAGCTAATCCTCCGCCACCCCCAATTAATCCTCCAACAATCCCTCCATCAATCATATTTCCTGCTTTAGAGAAAAATTTATCTTCTGTTGCCTTAGTTATAACACCATCATCTCTAAGTTTAGATAAAGGAATACATTTTCCTTCATAACCTTCACCAACAATACAATGTTTGCTATCTAAACATGCAGAAGCAATTAAAACAGATGTAGTTGATTCTGAAATTTGTTCCCTAGTCAATGAAGTTTTATCTGCTAAATCCCATGGAATTGGTTGACATTTTGTTTCTAATGAATACCATTTATTTTTATCACAATATTGAGTTATACAATCTGAATTTAAATCACAAGATTCTCCAACTTCTTTCTCTCCTTGAATAACATTACCAGTTTGATTTGCTTCATAAGAATCCTCTAACTCCTTTGTCTCAAAATTTGGAGTAATACATTCTTTATAATCTCTTTTTATTTCTACTGTATCTGGATTAGAAGGCAACACATTTCTATCAACTAATCCATACACTTCACCACCACAAATAATAGAAGATTTTATAGGATTTGTAATATCTTTAACATAATAATTGGGATAATACTCCATATCAATATATCCCCCAGTTCCTTCAACAACATCTCCCTCTGCATTAATAACTGCACAATTTGATGAACCGTCTGATTTTGCAGTATAAATCCCAATGAATGAATCTAATTTAATATTTTTTAAGATATATTCTCCAATATCTAATGAGATATACGCAGGTAAAGGCTCTTTTGAAAGCTCAACTAATTTAGAATCTCCTGCCTTTAATGTAACTTTTTTTGTAGTAACAAAATTTTCTTCTTCAACACAATTTACAACATCTTGTATTCTTGTAGTTGAAAATATTGGGAAAGTAGAATATAATTGAGCAACATTTTTTGAATAATCTTTAGTATAAAATCCTGCTTCAACATAAAAAACAATATCAAAATCCCCTGTATTCTTAACCCTAACTGAAAAATAATCCTTAAAATCAACATATCTTGATTGTTCTGGAAGATTCATATCTGAAATTTCAAGATAAGTATAATCATTTATAGCTCCATCACTTTCACCTTCAGTATAACCACATTCTCCAACTTCATTTCTCCAACTAGTCCATTGTTCATTTATACAATCTCTATATAAATCATTATCACAACTCTTTTGACCACTTGAACATTCAGCAACATCAATATTATTAATACAATTACTTTTGGATTCATAAAGTTCTCTACCAATATAAGTTGAAGGACAATCTTCTTGACCTAAATAAGTTCTAATTGAACATGAATTTGAACCAACAGGATTATACCAGCAATCTACTGAAACTGGGTCTGAACAATATCTAAAATTACTTCCATCTCTATAAATTATATTTGGGTCATTAGCTTGTTTTGTTTTACATAGACTTCCTGAAGGACAATCATTATTAGAAGAACATTCATCTCTTGGGCAACAATATATTTCTGCAATACAACCATCTCTGTCACCACATCTTAAAGAAGGACTATTTTTCCATTCACCAATAGTATTCCAATTTTGGTCAAAAATATCAACTAAAGAATAAGGAGGTGAACACCAATTACTTGCCTTAATTTGAGAAGTCATACTATCATCATAATCAAAATAAATTGTTTTTACAGCATTATTACTACATTGTCTGAAATCTCCTACAACTGAAAATGAATTTATATTAAAAGTATTCTTAAACCAAGAAATAAAATTAAATCCATCAACATCTATAGTTGTTGTTTCACTTGCACTAACTGTAAAAACTGATAACAGTAAAACCATTCCAAATATAATTGTGATTATTGTTTTCTTTTCCATCTTTATAAATATGAAAAATAAGTAGGCAGAGCAGGACTACGAAAATGTGAAATTTAGGTAAGCCCCACCTTTCTTTCTTTGCCTACCTAAATTTTCAATTTTAATAAACTTGCAATCCAAACCGCTAATGCTGAAACCAATATTGTATGTATTAATACACCAACAATAGCCATCAATCCAGGGTTTGTAATACCAATCAACACTGCATAAACTGGAATTGCTCCATAAAGGATTACTGAAGCTAATCTTGCGATTCTTCCATTCAATCCAAGGAATCTCTTGAAAGTTGGTAATTTTAATCTATCAATCATAAATTCACCAGCTAAAATAGCGATGAAAGAAGATATAAAGATTGTAATTGCAGCCATTCCCATAAATTCAGGAATTGACACAAATCCACCAAGGAATGCCATTAATTTTTGTCCAACTGTCCCAGTTACTACGGAGGTTAAAGGTACTGAAACAAACAACTCTGTTACTTGCTGTCCTAACAAACTAGCTAAATAGCTAATTGCATACACTGAGGCTGTTAAAACTGCGGCTAACATACCCGTTTGTTTCCAATCTATTTTTTTACCTAACATGTTTACTCCTATCTGTTTTAATTTCTCGCCGAGTTAAACCCAGCATTTTGAATTTCATTCTATTTCAATCCGAGGACTTACTTTTTTCTAAATACTAAATATAGTATAAGTGCTATTCCAACAAGATACAATAACATATTATCTTTTGCACCATCATTCTTAACACTAATCATTCTTCCTAAATCTCCAACTGTTACTGTAGCAGTATCTGTATCTGAATTTCCAGCATCATCTGTACTAGTACATGTAAAGACATAATCCCCAGGATAATCTGTATCTGTAAATCTAGCAAGAGAACTACTAGCTGTCAAATCTGTTGAAGTTGTTGTATCTCCAGTAGGATGTGCAACGCTCCAAACAGTAGTCAAGGAAGCATCTATTGAATCAGAACCAAGACATCTATATTCAATTGCTTGTCCATAACTCTCAGAATCAGAACTAAGAGGAATTAAGAAAGAATTTGTTGGTGCAGTGTTATCAATTGTTAAAACCTTACCTGCTGAAGTATCTGTATCTGTATCATTAGCAACAACACAAGTAAAATTATATGTTGCGGCATCAGTTAATCCAGAAACATCAATTGCAGAATTAACAAACTCAATATCATCATTTGTATCATTAGCAATAACAGTTAAATAAGTTCCAGCCGCTCCACCAGAAGCGTTATAATAAATAGAAGCATTTAATGCCCCCTTTATATCAACAGTTGTAGTTGAACAATTAAAACTAAATGTTCCAGAATTACTACTTGCTGCCGCCGGAGTGTTCATAACTGTTGCTGCCGACATCATCGGTAAAACTAACAAAGTTGCGAATAACAAAATTCCTAAGCCCATAAATTTATTTATTTTTTCCATTTTTTAAATGAAGATTATGTTTTATCTATAATTAATCCAATGAAGGCACCTATAAGAACACCAAAAATTGGTAAACTAAAATTTCCAAAGATGTATGCAGACAAGGGAATAATTGAATTTAATAAATCAGAAACCCAAACAGAAATAGAGGGTGTAGTTAAAGTTAAACCTAAAAGTGCTCCAAGAACAATTCCGTCATTAAGCTTTTTTTTCATCATTTTAATCATTTTAAATAGGATAATTTAGAAATTAGTGATGAATTGGAATTATAAGGTTAATTAAACTAATTAATTAACCTTTATAAACTTTTCTATCCCCCAACTAAAAGTGGAAGAAAGTTTATTGCTGGACTAACTGAAAATAATGCTGTACTCGCAATTGAATTTGCTAAGATGTGTAATATGATTGCAGGTCTTGCATCTTGATAAATAGCGACGGTGACTAAAGAAATTATTGCCATTAAGAAAACTAAAATAAGAGCAGCCTCACTATCAATTCCTTTTGCAGTAACATGCAATAACATAAATACAAAAGCTATACCAAGCATAATTAATATCATTTTTGGATTTAATAAATTATTTTTATTAATTTGAACATTAAAAATTGATGCCAATAAATCAAAACCAATTACAAAAAGAGCATAGGTTTCTATGTAAGCAATCATAACTCCAAAAGTTAAAAAATTAATAACTGGACTTTGTGAAAAAACTGGAGCTGAGGATGCAAGAAGTTTTAATAATTCTGTTACCGGAACTACTTCAGAAAATATAGTTGCTATTTGTGAAGAAGCCAATAATATAATATATGCAACAATTCCGATTAAGAAAACTTTACCCCAAGAATTTTTTGGATTTATTAATTTAATAGATTTTGTACCAAATAAATAATCTGCAAAGAAAAAAATTGCGGCCCCAATAGTTATATTTGTATAAATATTTCCAAGAACAGGATTTACATTAGTCTGTATAAAAAACCACCAATAAGATATAATCGCTACTATTCCTAACTCTACTAGCAAAACTTTTCTTTCCCTTATACTTACCATGAGTGTGAAAAAAATAAAAAAATAAAAAAATAAAAAATCAGAAGAACTATTCTCCTGTTGTATACAATGAACCTGTTGCTGAATCTTCAGATGCTACATCAGAGTTGTCGTTTGGATTTTCAGAACCATACTTAAATCCTTCGTAACCAAGAGTCTTATAATTAGATTCTTGATATACACCAACATCAATAATTGTTATCTCTACAGCTTCGACATTATCGTCTCCACCACGAGTACTATCCATTAACAAATTACCGCTTACTCTTTGAATACCATCTGCAGATTTCAAAACCCTATTATCTATGAAACAAATTTCTTCTTCAGCAGAATCGGGAGTTAATCTATCAGGACAGTCAAAAGGAGATAAAGTTGGGAAATTAACAGAATCTATATGAGAACTGTTGTACTCTACTCTTATAACTGGCTTGTTAGAAGCTGCGTTGGAAGTTGTAACTGAATAAAGGATATCAAAATTAGCAGTTTGTCCTGCACCTGTTGAAATATTTGCATTCAAATCAACTGGGTCTTGTACAGCATCGATAGTCACATTACTTTCCTTTAAAAGGTCAACATTAATTGTTGATACTGCTCTATCTTCTGGAGAATCTCCATTAGTAGAAAAAGCAAGTTCCTTTGGCAAGTAATCTGGCGAAATTCCATCATCATCATAAACTAAAATCTTATAGTTTCCACCTGATGGTACTGTAAAAGATGCTGTTCCAGCACTAGTAGTTCCTTCTTTAAGGTATTTACCAGCACTATTGAAGACATAATAACTAACATTAGCGTTAGTTGCAGAAGTTGCTAATTCATCTCCAGTGTTCAATGTAATAGTTGTTTTTAGGTCACTAGGGTAAAGGTCTGCTACACCAGTATCTTTGCTCGGCATTATATCACCAAGAGCACCAGACTGATAAACTAAGAAAACCACAACCGCTACTGCCGCCCAAATCCACATATTACTTTTAGCCATTTTTTTGTACTTTTTAGTCGAACCCTTATCTGTAGGCACATAATAATTCGACGAATTTAATTATCCACCCTACCTTGCAGAAGAATTAGTGATAAATTGGTAGCTTCCTACGGAAAGGTTTCACAACCTACAGTAAAATATTTAGGAATCTTAAGTTTATAAATCTTTTGATTTTTGAGAATTATTTTTTTTCATCTTTAATAAATTTTTCTGGAAATATTTGTTGTATATCTTTTATATCTTCTCCAGTAAATCCAGATATTGCTTCAACTATTCCCTTACAAATTCCAGAAAATGGATTCATTTGATAAATTATATCTCTTGGAGTTCTCCCAGGTTCAATAATTTTAAATCCAATATTATATTTAAATAATTTTGGGCCCTCACCATCATCCCAACTTTGGTCTTTAAAATATGATGTTGAATTAATTGTAGTTCCATTAGTATATGCAACACCAATTTCTTTTCTTAAATCTTTTAATGCTATTTGTTCTGCAATATGTCTTGGAATTACATTTTTTGTTTCTTCCCCCCTTGTTAAGGTATATAAATATAATATTCCTAAGGCTGCAACAATCACCCAAACAAATTTATTCTCCTTATTATTTTGTACAATTTTTTGTGAAATAAAAAATAATATTGCTATAAAAATTACATGGATTGGTTTTGCTTTTTGCCATATTTTAAAAGATGACCTATTCATTTCTTTCTTTGATTTTTCCCAATCAGAATAATCATCCATCTTGTTCAATCATCTCCAACACTGGTATTTTTTTTAAAGTAATTTCCCAAGCATCTGGAAGAATATAACTTTCACCATTTTTAGAAATTGCTTTAATTTTTGTTTTATTTCTTTCAACTTCAATTAAACCAGCATATTTCCATCTTTTAATTAAAACCTCTGCGAATTCAAGAAGACTACTTATTACTTGAATTTTTATACAACCATATTTATTATATGTTGTTGGATTCATTCTCAAAAGAATACAATGTTCATAAGTTTCAATTAATTCTTTTCTTCCGACTCTAACAATATTATCTCTCTCTTTATTAATTTTGACCACTTTTTATTTCCTCCTTTAATTTATCTATATTTGATTTTCCTTTAACTAATTCTCCTTCGGGAAGTATTGGAATCGGGCCATTTTCTTCTAAAGGAGGTAATTCATTTTCATTTTCATTTTTTAAATTTAATCTCTCCAAATCTTTTTTAATTTTATTTGTTTTTTTCTCTTTTTTTATTTCTTCTAATGAATCTTTTTTTTCTAATGAATCTTTTTTTACATAGTACCTGTCAATTATTTGTTTCATCTCCATCATTTTTTCAGTTCCAAGAGCAACATTTTTTGAGTAAACCCATAATAATCTATCATAGACTTCAATTAACTGTTTATAAACTCTAGCAATTGTTGAGTTTTCATAAATATCCATTTTAATTAAATCATTTATATCTTCTAATTTTTGTTTTAAAAACTCACTTTCTCTTTCATCTTCTTTATTAAAAATTTGACAATTTAATTTATAATCTAAGAGTGGTTTAAGGATAGGATTATTTTTAATATCTTCATAACTTTCTGGCAAGTCTTCTAACTCTTGTTGCATTATTTCATTTTTTTCAGCTTTTGGCAATTTTATATCAGTCATTTTTTTCTTTGGAAACCATTGCTTTAATTGTTGGTCCTAATTCTTCTAGGAAGGGTGCAACATTTCTTTTAAAATGTTTTGGAAGATTATGTAATACTAAATCTCTTTGTTCTTTTGCAACTTCTTCACCTAATCTTAAACTTCTTATTTCTCTCTTTAATTTTATTATTTCTTCTTGTTGAGATAATCCTTTTAATTTTTCAATTCCTGGATGAGTCTCTCCATCATAATTCATCAAACATAAATATCTTGTCCAAGATGGGTCTAAGTTTAAAATGATAATCATTTCGTAAGGGATATCAACAGTGTATAACATATCCCCATTTTTATTTGCATTTAAATTATATCTTTTAATTAGTTCATCACTTGGGTCCAATGTAAATTTCCAACAATCATTTTCGTCTTTATCTTTTGAAGGTTTCATACCAGCAATCTTTGCAGTATATCCATCGCCATAAATTAGAAAACCTAACTTTGCATATAATGTTATTTCATCAACTTTTCTTTCCATTTTTAATATCCTGCGTTTGGAGGAAATCCTTTTTCAGATTCATCTTTTGGAGTATTTCTACCTTTGAGATAAGGAAGCACCAATTTAATTAATAGAGCGCCAATAATTACTCCAAGTCCAATCCAAGTAAATTTTGATGTTTTTAAATTTTCTAGTTCTTCATCTTTTTCAACCAACTCGGAATTTTTATTTTCTAATCTAGATTGAAGAGAAATTTTAGAAGTATCACAATCTGTAAAATTTGCTTTATATCCTTTATCTTCCCTGAGCATTAATAATTCTGTACTAAAATTTCTATTTGAATCAAGGCACCGATTATATTTTGATTCATATTCTCTCCACTTTTTCATCTCTTCAAGGAGACCAGTAATATCGCTTGCGTTACCAAAAGTTCTAATAAAATTATTTTCTAAAACACTTGTAAAAGAACTTGCCCCAATTTCTATTTCTTTTAATAAATTTTCTCCTTCAATTTTTAAAGTTCCAAAACAAATTTCATTACAGTGCTCTGTTAAATTTCCACCACTTGTAGTATTAGTACAAGTTGTTGTACAATTTCCTGAAGGGTTATAAATTAAAGTTACATCAGATTCAACTATTGTTTGGTCGTATGCAAAAACAGTGCCCACACTTATTAATAAAAATGCAAAAAATATTAAAAAGATTTTATTCATTTTCCCTCTCCTGCTTTACGATGATTTGCTAATGGATAAAATATTCTTCCCTTAACTGGTTTGTTATCTTCCCACCTTTCCCCATCTCTATAAAAAACAAATTTATTATTAGTCATTGCTATTACTTCATATTTTCTTAATTTTTTTATTCTCTCTTTTGTTTTTTTATCTAAATCAAAATCAGAACCAATTTCATTTAGTATCTTTGAACTATTATGTGAAAATGCAAACAAGTAAGTAAGTTTTGCTCCTTTAACACAATTTGGAATTTTATCATAGAATTGAGTTGCATAGATTAGTCCAACATTATTTATTCTTCCTCTTGCCGATACGGAACCAATTGCTTTTGCAGCAGGCTCATCATCTTTTTCACAAACAGTTCTTAACTCATCAAAAACTAAATAAGTTTTATTTTCAAATTCCTTTAAACTTTTATTAAAAATTGTATTTATATGATAGGCAAATACTTGTGAGCTATATTTTTTATTTGCTAAATCAGAAGTAATAAATGTTGGAATAGTTTTTGCTTTCATTAAAGTTATAAATGGATTGTCTAATTCAGAATTCTCTAATTTTAAATTAGAATGACATTCGGGATTAGTTATATCTAAAATTTCTTCCCTAAATAAACTATCAAATGCAGTCATAATTTTTACCCTCATTGCCTTAAAACTTTTTCCATCGCTTCCGGGAAGTTGTTCATTTAAAACTTCTCTTATTTGAGCTGTTGTTTCACATTCAATAAGGTAGGGATTTAAATCTCGAATATATATTGCACTTTTTCCAAGTTCAAATTCAGGATTAACACCATTTAAATAAAAACCAATATCATTTAATATTTCTTCGAAGGGTAAAACTATTTTAACATAATTTTTATTTTTCATCATCTTCTTATTTATTTCTAAAGTATTTGTTTTTGGATAAACATAAACTAAGGGTGATGGGCAAGGAGATTGATTTAGATAAGTTTCATTAAAAAGATTAAATTCAGGATAATCCATTGGCTCAGACCATTTATATGTTTCTTCAGATACATCATTCAATAAAGCTACATTATCTTTCCACTGATAAAATAAATGGCTAACAATTCTATTAACAATTAATGTTTTTCCCGTTCCAGAACTTCCTACAACTGCGGATGAAAAAACTTCTTCTTCTTTAGGGATACAACAAATACTCCCATCTTCACATAATAATATAGGAATATCTTGAATTTTAATTGTTTCATATCTATCCTTTTCATCTATAAATGTTGGATTTTTTATAACCTTTGCTAATGCTGCCCCTAATGCCATCTAATCAATAACCTCGTAAGACAAAGGTTCTATAATTTCATAATAATCTTTTTTTAATTTAGAAAGAAAAGATATTGCAAGAATTAAACAAATTATAGAAATTATTATATTCCCTACTCGAGTCATATCTGAAATAAAAAATAAAATACTTAAGATAATCATAAAAATTCCAATACTAGTTTTAAAAACTTTTCTTTTACCATAATTTACTTTAATTTTCATTTTAATAATAAATCCAGTCTGTACAAGTTTTATTTATTTGTATGCAGGACCCATGAAGTTTTAATTTTCTATTTGCTATATCAATCTCAAGATAATGATTTTGTGGAAGTTTTCTTATTTCTTTAGAATCTTCATCCGAAGGAATATCTTCATGTCTTAAATAATAAACATACTTTTGTCTTGGAGAAAATCTTTCTTTTTTATCAATTGGTTTCCCATACATAATTATTCCTGTACCAGATAAAAAATCTAGTTCTGTTGGGGGTTCAATAATTTTAATATTTGGAGTTACTTCTTTTTTTCTTAATAGGTCGTGAGTGATTTCAGGGCATTCAAATATAATATTAAATTCTCCTTCAAACATATTAACAGAATTTCCTTCGTCGTCAAAAATTTTTTCCATTTGTATTTAGTGATAAATTAAATTTATATTCTTACTTAGGAAAGAGTCTTTATAAATGTTTTTATTTTTCAGAAATAAATTAATTACTTTTTACATTTCTATTTTCATTTGCATGATAAAATTTATGACAGGAAAAACATACTACTTTGCAGTTTCTATGTTCGTAGGTTCCACCCTCCCAATTTCTTCTAATACGATGTATTTCTAATTCTTCAATTTTTTTAATTTCAAAAACATATTCAATAATTCAAAAATTCATTCCTTACTTTCTTATTTTAATTTCAATTTTACTAATCACTTTAGAAAAAAAGAAATTCGCAGCACTTTTAGCTTTTTCACTAACAGGAATTCTCGGTTACTTAGTTTTAAATATGAATTTTCTCAAAGAACCAATTCTTCCCTTACTAACAGGACTTTTCGGAGCTTCAATGTTAATTATAAGTATAAAAAATAAAATAAAAATTCCAAAACAAAAAATAGTAAACCCAAAAATAAATTTCTTCAGACCATTAATTGGAGCCGTCATCGCATCTCCTTTATGTAGTTTTTTCCCAGGTCTTGGTTCAGGACAAGCTGCAATAATCGGAAATATGATTTCAAAAACAAATAGAAAAGATTTCCTTTTTCTGCTCGGTGCAACAAATACTTTATTTATAATAAAATAGATTAGATTAATATAAAATAAACTTACTCATTTAATAATTTATTCAAAATATCTATTTATTTAATTCTAATTCTAAATCTTTTCTTTTTTCTTCGATTGAAAAAAACCTTAATAAACCAATTATTAAAAAAATCAATCCAATTATAAATTCTAAACTAATTATAAAAAAACCATTACCAACACTCCCATAAATTATAGAAAAAATAATTAAACCAAGGCCTATTAAAATCAAAATCTTAAAAAAAATTGCAAGTGAAATTGCTAAAGAATTGGGAAAACATAGAAGTGCTGTGAGTAGAGTTCTTTTAGATATGCAAAAAATAGGGTTTGTGAACTGCTTGAATTCTGAGGATAAGAGTTTTAGATGTTATATGAAAAAATAGGAAAATCTATAAGGAATTCTTCCGTGTGTAAAGTATGATAAAAATATCTATCACAAAAGAAGAAATAGAAAAATGCAGAAAATTTGCATCAGAAGTAGTAGGGAAAACTTATGATAGATTTAAACAAAGCGATAATGAAAGAGAAAATAGGATTTTTTTTGGAAAATTGGGAGAACTTCTTTTTTTGAAATTACTAAATTCAAGAGGGGTTAATCCCAATTTTAAACAGATGTTTGAAATATGGGATAGTGAAAATAGGGGGGATGATTTTGATTTTGAAACTAAAGAAAATAAAAGAGTTGATATAAAGACTGCATATAAAGAAAATCATAAATTACTAATGGTTGGTGAAGAACAATTTGAAAAGAATAAAGTTGAAATTTATGTTGGTGTAAAAATTAATAAAGAAATTACTGAAATAGAAATCTTTGGTTTTTGTTCAAAAGATGAATTAGCTAAAAATAAGAAAAGAGATTTTGGAGAAGGTCTTGCTTATTGGAGACCTTTAACTTCTTTAGAAGATATAGAAATTTTAATTAAACAATTCTAATTTAACATTAATTTTATCTGTTTTGCTATAGCATTAGATAATCTTGGGGGAACTGCATTTCCTACTTGTCTATTTTGTGAAGAAGTATTTCCAACAAACTCAAAATTATCTGGAAAAGTTTGTATTCTTGCTCCTTCTCTCACCGTTAATGTTCTATGTTCTATTGGATGAATCACATACCCTACCGTTGGAGTATCAAATCGAGTCATAATTGTTTTTGAAGGTTTTTTTGAATTTAATCTTCCATAAGCACCACTATGAACAGATTTTGTTTGCAATTCTTTTGGAAGAGATTGCCAGTTTTTTCCTTGTTTAATCAACTTAACTCTTTTCAAAGTTATTCCAGATAGTTCTCTTAGATTATGATTTAATTCTGGTATATTCTTTAAGGCTTCTCCAACAGAGATATATCTCTCCGGTGAATGAGTTATATTTGGGAATAAATTTTTTCTATTGATTCTATTTGCAACAAATAAAACTCTTTCTCTCAATTGGGGAACTCCATAATCTGCAGCGTTCAAAATTTTATAATCAACTACATACCCTAATTTTTCAAAGTCCTTTAAAATAGTCTCTTTTATTTTTCCACCATGGCTCGAGAGAATGCCTTTCACGTTTTCAATTATTGCAATTTTAGGTTTTAAAATTTTTGCTATCCTCATAAATTCCTTGAATAAAAAATGCCTCTCATCAAGATTATTATCAATATTGGTTCTTATTCTATTTCCTGCCATAGAAAAAGATTGACATGGCACACCTCCAACAAGAACATCAACTTTTTTATTTCTTAAGATTTGATTCAGTTCCTTCTTTTTTAATTGCTTTATATCTTTTTTAAAAAAAGGAATATTCGGATGGTTTTTTCTAAAAGTTTCTTCAACCTTCTCATCTATATCGCTTGCTAACAAAAGTTTAAAGTTTTCTTGCTGAAAACCAAGAGATAACCCTCCAACACCAGAAAATAAATCTACAATAGTATATTTTTTAGAGGCATCGCCAGTATTAGAAAAATTAAGCATGTCATTATCCACCTCCTTTTTTTTAGTAGTATTAAGATGATTTTGAGGTTTTAAAATCTTATTGTTCATTTTGCCCCAATCCCCTTTTCTAAAAATTTAATTGCTCTTTCTCTTTTAGCAGGACTTAAACCTTTAAATTGTTTTTCAAATTTTAAATCTTCTTCAGATGTTTCTATGCTCTCAACTTTACTAATATCTATATCATCAAAAGTTTTAATTTCTGAATCTTCTGAAGATGCGAAATGTAACATCTTTTTAAGATAAGTTAAATAACTCATAGTAATTGTTACATTCTCTCCATTTTCTTCTTCTATTTTAATTAACTTTCTTAGAACATCTGCTTTCCAATATTTTCCCATCATTCCTTTCCTCCAGATAAGGCGTCTAATCTTTTCTTTTGTTTCTTAGTAAGTCTTCTTAAAAGTCTTAAAGTATATCTTTTTACGGCTTTGTAACTATCTTCATAAGTCTTTGCTCCACTTTCTCCAACACCTAAATCTAACTCCAAATCATCTTCAAGATTATTTATTAATTGAGATAATATTGAATAAAAATCTTTTTCTCTTTTAATTACTTGATTATTTAAAATCTCTTTTTTTATTTCTTTAGTTTCTTCAAATTTATCATAAAGAGTTTCGTTTTTACCTGTAACACAAATTTCAGCCTTTGAGATTTGGGGGAGATTAAAATTATCTTTAACAAATTCTTTTTCTATAAACTTAATCATTCTTCTCTACCTCTTAACAAGTCCAATTTCTTTTTCCAAGTTCCATCATTAATTTCTTTATATTCCTCAGGACTACCAATTCCAACATCTCCCTCTTCATTAAAATAAAAATTCACCCTTCCTGAACTAAGAGGTTCTACTTGTTTATTATTTTGAAAATAATTATTTAATCCATGTAAACTTACTACCAAAGCAATTAGAGAAATCCCTAAAGCTAATAAATATAATTTATTCATTTTGATTCTCCTGTGTCCATTTGTTATTCATTTTGTAACTTTTCCTTGTTTTTATAATTAAGAGTTCTCCCAATTGCCTTTGTAACAAAATTCATTATCTTTGGTCTTAATGAAAAACCCAAATCTGTTCCCTCATAACATTCTAAAATCATTAAATTAATTTCTTTCTCTACTTTATTATATATTTCTCCGTCTTTCATTTTTGATATTCCTTATATTTAATTTCTCCCCTCTTTTCTCCATTGCTTGCGATTAATATTTTTGAGAAGATTTTATTTTCTAAATACCAATCACATTTTTCTTTTTCTTCTTTATTGAGCTTTCCATTTGATTTTGATTCAACTCCAATAATCTCATAAAGTTCAAATGCTCCTCCGATTCCAACTGCTTGTTTAAAGGAAATAAAGTCTGGAAATCCTGCGCCCAACATCATTGGCTTTCCTGCGCCCAAGAATTTATTTTTAACTTTTACTAATCTCGCAGGAGGACAATAAACATTATTTCCTTTCTTATCACTCCAATCTTCATTTTCAAACTCCACATTATTAGACCATTTATCAACAATCCAACCTTTGCTTTCTAAGTTTGCTCTAACCTTCAATTCAAAACGAGCACCTGCTTGTCTATTCTTTTTTCCTTGCTTTACTTTAATTGGATTTTTTAATTTCATTTTAAATTATGGCTACACATAGCTATTTCTTTTATTGTTTTCATCTTTTTATTCATCTCTTTAAATTCCATTCTAATTTCCACAATATAATTTATTAATTTTTCACGAGTCATTGCCCTTATATCTATTAAATTGATTTTATTTATATTCATCTTTATTTTCCATTTTATTTTTTTCTATTTTTTCTTTTATTTCTCTTTCTGCTTTTTCCATCTTTTCTTTTGTTGTAAAATGTCTTTTAAATTTTATTGGCATTTTAAATTTCAACCTCATTATCTTCAAATTTAACAACATCGGAAATCATATTTGTACATAATTCTAAACAGCTATAATCTTTCCTTTCACACTCATAAGTGCATTCTTCAAATAATTCTACCAAAGTATAAGTATTTGTTGCATCAATTAATTTTCCACCATCAACACAAATAAATTCTTTTGGTTCATCTAAATTAAATAATAAAATAAATAATATTCCACATAAAACTATTATTAAAAACCACATTTGTATATTCTCTTGAGTCCAAAATTTCTTTTTAGTCATTTTATTTTTTTAATTCTGGAAGATTTTGTTCGGGAACATATGGGATTAAAACAATCATGCTTCCATCATCTTTTTTAATTTCAACATATCCTTGTCCTTCAATAACACTTATCAAAGCCTTAATAGTAAGTTCCCTTCCTTCATTAACTTTTTCATCATACTTCTCATTTAATTTTCCCTTAAAATATCCTCCAAGCATTATAGAAATTAAAATTAAAATTATAATTCCCAAAACAATTACTAATTTATTATTCATTTTTTTTCTCCTTCTTTTTTAAAATCCAAATTTTAAATTTACTATTTCCACGAATGAATGATTGCTTAGATTCTATAACATCTGTTTCTGTTTCCATTTCTAATAATTTTATTTTTGCTGTTCCAAATTGTATTCCAGCCTCGTGCTGTAAGGAAGAAATTGTAGCAAATCCATCTCTTAAAATTAAATTTGTAATAACTTCTCTCATTTTTACCTGTGAATAACATGTCATTTTATTTTTTATTTGCTCATTGATTGGAGTATTCAAAAATTTTGCCCGAAAATCAGTCAATATATAGTTATTCGGTATGACGAATATCTATCCAATTTTTTTCAGTTTTTGGGCCATCTAATTTAATTCTTGAATTTGCTTTATCAACTAAAAGAAGTGTATTTCTTGGAACACCAATTTTTCTTCTACCATTTCTTTCTAAAATTGCTTTACTTATTTTAAATTTTTTAACATCTCCATCTTTTTTAAGAATTGCAACAATATCTAAATTAAACTTTTTTAAAATTATTGCTTGAGTTGTTGGTTTTAAAATTTTTATTTCAGGTTCATATAAAATCTCAGAATCATTTATACAAAATTCTATCATTGGGTTCTTAAAAAAAATTTCTTGATTTTCTGGGATAATAAATGAATCATCATAATTAATTATAGAAAAAATTGGTATTTCATTTCTACCTAAAATCTTTTCTTTAATTAATCTCGCAGTATGATTAAATTCAAAATCTATTTTCATTTTTGTTTCACCTCAAATCCTAATATTTTACAACACCATTCAATATATTTTACTCCATCTCCATTTGCAACCCAAAAATAATTAACATCATTATATCTTGCCTTGAAGGCTTGAGGAATTCTTTCTAAAAATTGTCTATGCTTAGCAATAATATGATTATGTATAGCATCTCTTTCACTTTCAGACATTGCTAAAACAACTCCAGAAACTGTTTGATTTAATATGCCTAATTTTTGTAATTTTTGAGCAGCTCGAAATACATTACTTCTATCCATATCTACTTTGTAATATTCAATCATTTTATTTTGTAGTTCAGTAATTGATACTGGCTGATTCATTTTTATAAAAATTAAAACCTTAGATAGCATTTTACTTTTATCGCCATCGTCGGAAAACATCTTTTTATTTATTTGTTCAGTTAGTTTATCATCTTTTTTCACTGCAGGTAAATTTATATCAAAATCCATTTTTTATTATTATTATTAATTTAATATCCAGTAAGTTGCTAATTCACCAGCTTTTTCACATTTAATTAGTTTTTGTTTTTTCATTTCTTCAAGTATAATTTTTAAGGAATTATAATTTATTCCAGTAATTGCTGAGAGTCTTGCCGTCGGTAACTTCCCAAAATCTTTTAAAGTTTTTATTATTTTTTGTTCGTGTTCTTTATTATTTTCCATCTTTTGTAAAATATATAATACATAATACTATTTAAGTGTTTTGGTTTTTCTATATTTTCTCCATTTATTTATCATTTTTGAATAACCATCAACTATCAACAACCATAAATTATATTATTATTATTATTATTGATTATCTTATTTATTTTTAATTATATATTATATGAAAAGAAGGAAAGTGATTAACAATAATAGTGGGTAATCACTTTATTTGAAAATTTCTTCTGAGCACCGTGAGGGATTGTTGAGTGAGTGTTGAGTGAGAGAGTATTGAGTAATTGTTGAGTGAGTGTTGATAGTCATTCACTTTATCTCTCCAAATTCCACAAAATGAGCCTTTTTTTTATTAGAGTGAGTATAACAACAATTATCACATTTTATTTCATCTTCTTCATTAAATTTTATTTTTGAACTATTACAAATAGGACATTTTTTAATTTTATTCATTTTTTTTAATTTAAACAATAAATCTCTTAATATAATTGTTTAGTGGGTGTCTTTCCCGTTTTTCACAAGATAATTCACTAGAGGTGCCAATCTGCCTCAATTTAGGATTATCACAGATAGGGCACTTGTTTATTTTTTTCATCATTTTAATTATTATCCAAGTTGAGGATATTCTTCTTCATCTGAATCTAATTCCAGTTCATCCAAAACTTTATCAAATTCGTCAGGTTCATACATATTTATTTAAGGAAATTATACTTTATATATTTTATTAAGAAATAGTAGCCCGCAGTATCCTTGTTCTCTACGGGCCTTTTAAATTAAAACAAAATATAGTTTAAAAGGCTTATTTATTAAAGATATAGATTAAGAATTCTAATTTAATTACTTAACTTAATTTTTCTTTTTAAAAAATATAATCTAATAAATAGTCCAATAATGATTAAAGAAAGAAATCCTACAAAATAAAATATTCCTTTTGGAATTTTTTTAACAATTTTATTTGGAATAAAATTAATTGGTTCAATGTCTTTATATTTCACAATGTTTCTATCCCTATAGATTGTGTTATTTTTTTCAACATATTTTGTTCTACTTCCACCACCACCTCCACCAACTTGAACTTCCACAATTACCTCTTTAGTTTGTTCTTCTATTAATAAAATACTAAACGAATCTTCTTGGAACATCACATCTAAACATATTGTTATATTTTTTCCTTCTTGAGTTATATTAATTCCATCAAGCGAACTTGAATTTCCACTTGCTGTCCAGAATATTTGATTTCCAGTTTCTATCTCTAGTATTTCACAAGCTCCAGCATCTATTGTTAATGCACTTGCTAAACTAATTAAAAATATTCCTAAGATTATTGTTGTTGTTATATTTTTCATTTGGTTCTTTTTTTGTTTTGTCATTTTTTCTCCGTTGAGTTTTAAGTCCTCTCGACTTTTTCTGAAAATAAAAAAAAATAAAAAAAAATAAAAATTTGATTTATGCTAATCTTGCTATGTTTGCTATTCCAGAATATTCTCCTTCAAGTAAACCTGCATCAATTATTGAAACTGGTGTAACAAATAAAGTTTGTCCTGAGTAAATAGTTATTTCCTCATCTGAATGTTGAATTAATTCTGTTTCAAATAAAAATTCATTTGCTCTTGACCAATCAATTACTCCTTCTGTTAAGGAATCGCTTGGAACATACCAAATTTTTGCTCCGAAAGGTGTTGTAGGATATTCTAAAGAGTAATCATTCAAATCAGCATTTTCATCATCTACTGCTGGTAAGTTTCCTAAAACATCTTCAATTAAAACAGCTTCTCCTGGGTTTGCAAATCTATCATCATTATCTGCGTAGTAAATTAAAACATAGTTTTCTAATTCTCCTTCAACAACTTCTGCTGAAAAAGAATCTCCAACAATAGTATATTCTACAACCACTTCATCTCCATCAACAAGTAAATCCCATTTATCTAAATCAAAATCAACAACCTTTTGTGCAAGAGTTAATTCTGAAACATACTTTGTTTCTACTCCTACATCATTTTCTGATGTTAAACTCATCAAAGCATTCATACTTAAATCGTTTTCTAATTCTACTTCACTTCCATAACATTCAGAACCAATGTCACATGAAATTTCTTGAAATTCTTCTCCATTAATATTTACTTGATTCCCATTAAAGACAAGTTCTTGAGAAAATAAATAACCAACTACTCCTGCTGTAACTAAACAAATTGCAAACAAACCAACAAATCCTGTTAATATTTTTTTGTTTTTCATTTTATACCTCCTTTCAATTTTATGTAGAATTTTATTTTTTTATTCATTTTATTTTTAATTTATTTTTTAACTCTCGTCTAAGAACTTCATCATAAGTTTCTCTTTTATATTTTTTTTTAGAATCCAAATATTTTTTAATATCTTCACCCACTTTTATTGGTTTAGTTACCATCATTTATCTTAGTAACTATCCTTTATAAAGATTTCTATTATTTTGGAATTAAAGGAAATAAGATTATAAACCCCGGGGAGATTCTTCAAGACAACAAAATAGTAGACCCAAAGCCTCTCCTGGGAAAAAAGAGGTGGATATTAAAAGGAATATATAATATTTAAATCTTTCGGTGAATTTTTTTATGACATTCTTGACATAGTAATAAACAATCACTAATTTTTTTAGTATATCTTTTATGATGTATCTCTAAATTTTTTTTAGAATTACATAATTGGCAACCACCATATTTTTCTAATAAAATTAGGAAGTGATTTTTTTGACTATAATGTTGGAAATATTTTTTTTTATTATAATTTTTTAATTTTCTTCTTTTTTTATCATATTCTTTTTTTATTTCCTTATGGGTTTTATCATATTTTCTTTGATAAATAATTCTTTTTTCCCTATTTTTATAATAATTTAATCTAGCTTTTGTTTTATCTTTGTAAGGCATAAGGGTAAAAAGTGAGTAATCTTTATAAATGTTTTGGTTTTTTTGAGATTATTTTTGGATAAGATGCCATTATTTATTTTCTTTTATTAATTTCTTAACTTCTTCTTCAGACAAGCCATTTAATTTTTTACCTAATTTTTTATATAAAGCAATCCTTTGCGTTTCTTCCCAATCTCCTGTCATTAAGTAATCAAATAATTTTCCCATTATTCTAAAACCTCAATTTTAATTTTTCTTCCAATAAATTTTGTTGGAAAATAAACAACCCCAGTATATTTTGTTTGTTTTCTGTTACATTTTTGTTTAGGTCTTACTCCAATTTTTTTAAACATAACTTGCTCTACTTTTTTTGGTATTCCAGAAGTCATTTTTTAACACTCCTATTTTCAACATAATTAATTACTAAGTTCATTATACCAACAATAATTAAAATTATTCCCCATATTATTTTGCCAAAATATAAATTTACTAATCCAATAAAGATACATAATAAACCAATTACTAAACTAAATTTTGCTTTCATTTGAATTCTCTCCATTTCTCCTTGTTTTTTCATTTTAATATTAATTGTATATCCTTTATTTTATTTAATAGTTGAGAATATCCTCCACGATAGAGAATAACTTTATAATAATCTAACAATCTAAATATTAGATTTAATTGAGTATGAAGGTATCTATCGGAGAAGATGTCATCCCATTCTTGATTATAAACCATTTCACCAATCTCTCTTGTTGGAATTTTTTCTCCAGTATCTAATTTATTAATACAAATTAAAACTTCATTAACTTCTTGTTTGCTTATTTCTCTTTTTATTTCTCTTGGGAGAGAATCTTGGTCTGGTTTTTGGTGGGTTATTACAATAAATTTATCTGGTTTAGTGATTATTTTAATATCACTTTTCCCTTTCCATCCTTCTAAATTAACTTGGGCAATCTCTTCAAATTCTAAATATTTTTTATAAAAGTGTTGTATTAAAAAGGTTACATCCAAGTTTCCTTCTTTTCTTGCATCTTTCATTTTTTGAAGGAGATAAGTCTTAAATGTTTTTGATTTTCCCCTTTTCTTAAAAAGAGATAAATCTAATTTAGATTCTTCAACTTCTTTTTCAATTTTTTCTACTTGTCTTACTATTTTTTCAACCATAAAATTACCTCAAATAAAGTATAAATAAAAATAATAAATAATCCAAAAAGACCAACAACCAAATCAAAAATACAGATTAAAATGCTAATTATGATTAAGCCTATTCTGAATAATATTCCTTTTAAATTATATTTTGTCCATTCCATTTAATTCGTTTTGAGCAGTTATAATCTCTTTTTTTATTTCTTTAGTTTCTTCAAATTTATCATAAAGAGTTTCGTTTTTACCTGTAACACAAATTTCAGCCTTTGAGATTTGGGGGAGATTAAAATTATCTTTAACAAATTCTTTTACATAAGACATTATTCTTTCTTCATTTTCTGGGGTATCAACCTTAATACTAATTACTGCTCTCATTAACAACCAGTCTCCTTTCTTAATTCTTTAATTTCTAAAATACCATTAATTTTCTTCCCATTAATTATCCAAGAAGGAACTCTCGCAATATTACTATCCACACAATCTTGAGTATCTTTAATACAATCAATAATATTTAAATATTCCACATACTCTCCAAATAATTCTTTTTGAGTAATACAATGAGGACATCCTATATTAACAAATAGGATTGAGTTATCTCCAATACATTCAGTAAGTTCTTTTGTAATATCTTTGTTTGTGTTATCTTTAAAAATAATTACCATTAATGAAAATAATAATATTATAAAGATTATTATAAATGTTATATAACTTTTTTTTATTATTTTTTTATTCATTTTTATATTTGTTTAAATTTAAATTTAAATGATGTTTGTTGGTCAAGAACAACATATCCTTCTTCATTAGACCAAATTGCTATTGCGTGTTTTTTTGTAAGTGTTGAATTTTCAGAAGTTGTAAATACAAACTTTTTTGAATAGAAACCTAATTCATCTCCAATTTCTTCATAGAGTTCAGCATATTGCTTACATACTCCACCTTCTTCTTTTAGTTCTTCCCAAGTCATATCTCTTCCAATATTTGAAATATTATAATAAAAATTAGCATGAACTATACTTTTAGCACACATTCCTGCATCAAATATAGATTTGTTTTTACAAGCATTAATTATATCATTTTCATTTATTTCAGACATTGTTTTTTCTGAAATATTTAAATCAGAAAGAATCATAAATAAAAAATAAAAAATAATTGTTAAAATAATCCCAAAAAATAATCCCCATCTAAATTCTGATTTTAATTTCTTTTCATTTTTTCTATTTATTTTTCTAATATTAATTTTTTTCATTTTTCTATACAATGTAATTTATAATATAAATAGATTTTATCCGAGCTAAAACATTGACCAAACCCAAAAGTAGTTGTTGTTGAAGGCAAACAATCTCCACTCATAATAAACAAATCAATTTTTTCACAATCATAATCTGAAATCTCGTGATATTCTGTAAAATAAGATGCAAGAATATAGGAAATAAAAAGTATTCCTATTACTGAGATACTTATTATTATAAATATTTTTTTATTTTTTTTATTCATTTTTAGTTTTAAATTCCAAATTTATTTCTAATCTTTTTGCTTGTTCCATTAATTCTTTAAGGCAAATATCCTTTAAATCTTTTTCTAAATGCTTATCCCAGACTATTAACCAATTTCCTTCTTCTGTCCAATAGTGGTGGGCTATTACTTTCCCTTGATAAGTTATTAAATTTATTTCTTCCATTTTATATTAAAAAATATTTATACATCCAATACCCTCCTTCTTTTTTATAATTATGAAGTATCTCCCCTCTTTCTCTTAATTTTTTTAAACAAGCAGTGCAAGTTATATCAAGAAATTTATTTATTTCTCCCGAAGTGAATTTTTTCCCCTTATTTTTTTCAAGCAACTTAATTATATCTCCTTGTGTGATTTTCTTTTTCCTCCACTCATTTTATTATAAATACCTCATATTTATTTTTATTATCGTAACATACGCATAAATCATTGATATTCATTTTACCATTTTTTATCATTCCAGAGAATTTTATTTCTTTTTCATCACAACTTTTTATACATTTATTTTTTGAGATGTTTTCTAAAATAATTCCATAAATAACAAAAACGGCTAAGGTAAAAAAGAAAATACATACAAAAATAATCTCAATATATTTCATAACTTTTTCAAATTTGCTTTCCATTTTAACTTGTTTGATTGGTCTGATTGACCAGATTTACATTAAACGAAGATGGAAATTGAATATCCCCACAAGTCACAGCACAATTATTAGTCGGACAGCTAGGAATTTTTATATCTGGGCAAGTAGGACAGCTTGGGATAATTGGGCAAGGAGGTATATCTGTTTTAAAGCTATCATTATAGATAGCATACCCTAAAATTATAATCCCAATACCAAAGATTATTACAACAATTTTTAAAAGATTATAATAATTTTCATTAACAATCTTTTTACCAAATTTCTTTAATTTAGGATTTGCATTTTCAGTGTATTCACTTACAGATTGTGGTTTGTTTGTAGGTAATGGCTTGTGTGTAAAACTGCCTTCTGGATTTTCACTCATTCTTTAACCCCCAAAACTTCTAATGCCTTAATTATTGCTTCCAAATCTTCTTTATATAATTCAATAGAAGTTAAGCCGTCTTCATTAAAACTATTATCTTTTAAAGAAAATTCTAAATGTTCTATTAATGTTTGATTTATTTTCATTTTAAATTATATACAACCTCATCAATTTTTAATTCGCCTTTCATTTTTTCAACATCATACCAAAATTGAAAACTTTTATTTAATCCCGTATTTTCCCACCATATATTATGTTGTGTTCCATCTACAAAGCCAACATGAAATGTTGAATTAAGGTAGCCTAAATTTTCATAATAGTTTTCACTATCAATCTCACTAACATTCCATTCATCATAATAAGGAAGGTTTCCTTGATAAATATTAAAATAATAATTTTCGGTAATCTTTGAACCAGCAGTATATCCTACAACAAGTGCAAGAAAAATAAGAAAGAAAACTAATATATATTTATTTTTTTTATTCATTTTACATCCCTCGACCTTGTATCATTTGTATATAGTTTTGCATTACAATTAGGGCATTTACCTACAAGCCCTTCAATTAGAATTTCAACTACAATCTTACAATTTGTACAATATTTTTTTTTATTTAATGTTTTGAGTTTTATTGGTTTCATTTTTAACACCTATGAGTATATCCCCAACTTTTAATAAATTCAATAACTTCTTCTTCTGTCATTTCAAGAATAATGTCTGTTGCTAAATCTATTCTACCTTCTTCATTACACCTATCTGGATTGGTATTAGATATTTCTATACATTTTTTCATTTTTAATTTATCTCCTATCGGGCTTTATTTTTTCCCTATTTCCACATTTTCTGCAAACAACTTCTTTAAGAGTTGTATATGTGTAGGGGCTTTTACACTTTTTACAGATAATCTTTTTAGATTCCATAGAATACACACTCACACACACTATTTAAGTCTTTCTATTTTTTCCATATTCCTTTTTTCTAATTTATCTAACCAACTTTTTCTTAAAGGTCTTTTGCTTCCTCTTAATCTATCAAAACATCTTTGACAAACATCTTTCTTATGTATTAATGCTATCGCCTCTCTTTCATTACATTCAACACATTTCATTTTCTTCTCCTTTTTTCTGCACATTTTTCGGAACATTTTTTTTCTGCACATTTTTTAATTTAAAATAGAATTCTTCCGACAATTCTTCCGACAATTTTTTGACAATTTTTAATGCCCCTTTTGTTATTTTATCTGATTTTATATTATTTCTTTTACAAATCAGAGGTCTTAAATTAATTGGTGTATTAAGAATAAAAATATCCTTTTCTGTTTGTGATAATGAAATAGGAATTATATGGTCTATTTCCCAATATGTAGCATAATTTTCCCAAGACATTTTTTTTGTAAATCCTTTTTCTAATTTATCTTTTATTTCAGATATATTTTTATTGATAAATTCACTCTTGCTTTTTTTATATCTATAGTTTATATGTTTTTTAATATTATTAATGAGATTTCTCTTTAGTTTTAATAAATTATCTCCTTTGCTTTTATTATAATCTTTTTTATCATATTCTCTTATATACTCCATATTCTTTTTTCTCCAATCTTTTCTCAATTTTTTTAATTTTTCTTTATTTTTAATCCGATAGTTTTTCATCTTTTTAAGATTAATTTTTCTATTTTTATAATAATTATCCAAGCTATTTTTTCTACTTTTCTCTCTGTTATTTGTCACCCATTTTTTACCATATTCTCTATATTTCTCCCTATTTTTTTCAATCCACTCACGATTTTTTTTGTAAATTTTTTCTTTATTTTTAATCCAATTTTTCTTATATTTTTCCCTTACACCATTAAAATAATATCTATATTTGTTAGCACAACTTTTACAACAATACAATTTACATTTTGATTTTGTATTATCTAAAAATTTTTTACCACAATATAAACATATTTTTTCCATCATATTTTAAGGAGAATAAACTTTTTAAAGTTTTTCAAATATATTTTTTTTATCTTTTTTAATATCTATACATTTTATATAATCACAGGTAATTATTGTTTCTTCATCATCATCTAATACAATTATTTTATCTTTACCAATTTTAATACTATTCAAAACCCTATATCTTCCATTATATAATTCAACCTCTTTTTTTAACTGACTTCCATTTATTAAATCTGATATCTTTAATGATTTAATTGCCCATCTTTCTATTTTGCTTCCAATTATATAATTAAACTCCCTTAAATTTGGACTACAAAAAATAACCCAATTATTATTATGGTATATAAAATCTATAAAATCATCAAGCAAATTTTTGTATCTTCTATCATTTAACTTTAACTTTTGGAATTCCTCTAATATTATTAAACAATCCTCTTTCTCTATTAATTGGTCAAATTTGCTAATCTCGAATACATTTCCAAGTTTTTTTAGATAATCTAAGGTTGTTTTATTTAATCCATAAACACAAATTGGTGTTTCTTTGTTTTCTTTTCTAAATTCCGTAATTAAATAAATTAAATTATTTGTTTTACCAGACGATTTATTCCCTGCTAATCCAACAATTTTTTTATTTTTAAAAAGTTTGTGTATTTCCATCTCTTTTTTCTCCTTTAATTTTTTATTTTTAATTTCCATTTTTACTTCTTTTTTATTTTTCCTTTTTTATTTATTTATAATATTTCTTCTTTAAATCATCTGAAAGACAATCTAAATTCAAAATTAAAAGCCCTAAGTCATTTTGATTTAAGCCCATTAATTTTGCTTCTACTTTAACAACACCATTTTTTAATATAATAACTATTCCTGCTTCATTCATTTTATAATTTTTCCCTTATATTTAATTATTGTTTCCCATTCAATTTCTCCTAACTCCATAAAGGTATGTATCTCACCATAAACATCTTCCTCATCTTTTTCTTGGAATTTAACCCAATCAATTCCTCTTTCTGTTCCTTCTAAACAATACCTACAACTTCCAAATCTTCCACCAAACATAAATTCTATAATTATTCCAATGTCTTGTATTTCATCTCTAATAATCTTTTTGACTTCAAATTTATTCTCTAAACTATTCAATATTAATTCTTTTGTTTTTTTCATTTTAAATTTATAAATACCAAGTGTTTTTTAAATATCTTAAACTCTTTTTTATTTACTATTGCCCCTTGATGTTTTGTGAAAATGTTCATTTTAAATATCCTTTTAATTTTGTTCTCTTCTGTATAAAATTTATATCCAAAGTAAGTTTGTTTCCCTTTTAGGAGTATAAAACAATATTTATCAGTTATTCTAAATGAAATAACCTTATCTTTATATTTTTCTAATGCCTCTTTCCCATAACTATAACTATCTGTATAATTCCATTCATATTTTTCAAATTCAGTATTTATTTCCTCTATTTTACTAATTCTTTTCATTTTTATCTTCTAAATTTTCTAAGATTGTTGTTTTAATTAATTTATTATAAAAATCTTCCATACTATCTAAAACTTTTTTTACATTCTTCTTTGATAATTTTGTTTTCTTTTCAATATAAATTTCTAATATTTCTTCATCTAATCCACATTTTTTTAATTGATTAAATTTATCAACTACTTCTTTCAATCTTTTATTTAATACTTCTATTTTATCTGTCATTTTATATTTGAACCTTCTTCCAAAGTTTCTAAAATTATTTGTTTAACTTTCATTGTTGATATTTCTATTTCTCCATTGATTTTAGTCATAGGGGGTTTTTCTGGTAATTTAACTTTCATATCTATTTCTATTGGAATTTCAGAAGGTTTAAGTGTTTTAATTGGGTTTGTTTTCTTAACTCTAAACTGCCCCGTTCTCCAATCCAAAACAATATATCCTTTAAATGTTTTTTCAGTCATTTTATTTTAATCCCATTAAAATTCTTTTTCTTAATAATTTTTTATAATCTTTAATCCTCGTCTTTTTTCCATCTTTAATATCTTTCATAAATCTTTCCCAACATATAGGACATAAATATAAATGAGCATTTGATAATAAATCCCATTCTCTTTTTTTTGGATAAATTATTTTTATAAATCCTTTTTTACCCTCTAATAACCTTTTACAATTTGAACATTTTAATATCTTTGATGTAGTTACTTTAAATTTTATATCTATCATTTTATTACCAAATTATTTTTTTTAAATTCTTTTTTCTCCAACATTTATAACATATAAATCTTCCCTTATAGATTTTAAGATTTCTATACAATTCTGAACATTCATCACACTTCTCTTTTTTATTCTTAAATTTCATTATTATAGTTTTTTAAGTATAAGTTCCTTTCTTACTTCGGGGGTTATCTCCATAAGACAATGATTAAGTTTTGTTGTTAATTCTTTTAACCCAATTTGTTTCCTTAATTTATTTATGAATGGAAGTGTTTTTACAAAAATATTAAACTTTTTCCCCATTTTCACCTTTTATTTTTTCCAATTTTTCTTTAACCATCTCTTGTAATTCATCTACAAAACCATAACTCTCACATTCACAACATTCAACATCAGATAAAATTTCATAACTTGCAACAATTTGTTCATTCCCACATTTATTACACCTATGAACAGGCATATCTTTACTTGAATAAATTGGTTTTTTATTTTCTGTTTCTATTTTCTCTTCAAAGCCATGACCACCTTCTTCACTTTCAATATCTACTTTAATATTATATTTTTTCATAGCCCATTCAAGAGTTACACATTCTTTTCCATTTGGGTATCCCTCAAACCAACAACTCCAACAACTCCAAGCACACCAACCATTAATATCAACCTCTCCTTTTTTAATATCTTCTTTGTGTTCTTCTAAAAATTCTTTATGGTCTTTATAATCTTCTAAAAATGTTCTTGCGAAATAAGGAGGTTTTTTAACATTCTTATCATCATCAAAAATAAAAAGTTTAGTAAATTCTTTAATATCTTCGGTCTTTCCTTCAATACTCATACTAAAACTACAATTATTCGGCATTTTTCTTTTCAAAATCTAATTGTGTATTATTTTCGTAATAATATCCATTTTTCTTTTCAAAATCTAATTGTGTATTATTTTCGTAATAATGCCTATATTTAGATTTTGTTGCCTTTCCTTTTTTAAAGTTTATTAAATCTTTTATTTTCATTTTATAAATTATCTATCATTTCTTCTTTTAATTCTTTCTCAATAACCACAACCCATTTTTCTTTTGAGTTTTTTAACTTCTCTTTTAGTTCTTCTTTAATTTCTTTTTCAAAATGTTCTCTCAATTCGTCTTTAACTTCATCTTCCAAATTATTTTCCAAATCTTCTCTAACTTCATCTTCCAATTCATCTCTCAATTCCTGTCTAACTTCATCTTCCAATTCATCTTTTAATTCTTCTTTAATTTCTTTTTCTTCTTCTTTTGTCATTTTAAATTTAATATATCTTCTTGATTTATTATTACCTCTTTACAATTTTCAACATTAAAATTACTACAAAACCATTCGTGTATCAACCAATCTTTTCTCCAATAAGCAATTTCTTTATCTGTGAATTCTTCACTTAAATTCTTCAAAATCTTTTGTCTTAATTCCTTACTTCTTTTATATAAATACATATCAAGCCCCATCTACAACACCTACAAATATTTCATTTCCTTCGTTCTTTAAAGATAATAATTTTCCCTCAACTATGATTTTCATTTTAAATCCTCTAATTTAATAACTCTACATCTTTTATCTTTTAATTGCCTATCATCTCCACCTTCACTAAGAACAAACAATTTCTGAAAAGAATATTTACCAAAATCAATTTCATCTATATCACTATAACCATCTGTTAAAAATATAGAACATTTACAATCTCTTATTTTCTCGCTTATGTAATCAAAAATAGGTTGGTGTGCTGTTCCACAACCACCATTAATTTCTAATTTCTTAATCTTTTCAATATTACCATTTCTAACTTCGTAATCATTAATAACTTCGCACTCGTGGGTAATCAATCTCATATTAATTCTTTCTTGAAAAGCCCTCGCAATACCAATAATCTCGCTTAAAAAATCTATTAGTTCTTGCTTACCAATACTTCCACTAACATCTATCCCTATCGTAATATCAATTTTTTCTTTTAATACACTCGGCATATATTCCCCTACTGCTATTGATTTTTTAGAGGGTTTGCTATAAGAATAATTATAAGGAATTTGTTGCATAAGGTATTGATTTAATAATACTTTCCAATTAATTTTTTCTTTATGAAGTTCTCCAACCAATCTTGCAATTCCACTTGGAGTATCTCCTCTCATCTTACTTAATGTTAATGCCTCTTGTGTTCTATCTCCCCATTCTTTTTCTAATTTTCTCTTTTCATTTGGGCTTAAACTTTTTCCATCTTTTCCTTTCCCTTTCCCTTCAAAATGTTCATCAAATCTTCCTTCCTTTCCTTTCTTACCCGTTCCTTGTCCAATCCCTTTCTTTCCATATTTCTTTTTTGCTTTCTTTTCAAATTCCTCATAAACTTGTTCTGCTGTTTTTTTATTACATTCTTTAATTGTTATTCCCTCAATTTCAACTTCGTTTTCATAATTACTCCAAATACAACCTTTGGGTAAAACAAAACTATTGTCTTTTAATATTTGATTAACTACAATATCTGCACTAATATTAAAAATTGTGGGTTCTCTATTTCCTCTTCTCAATAAGTGTAACAAACTTAAATGTAGAATTTCGTGTATAACTACCCCCTCAATTTCACTATCGGACAAATCCTTAAAAAATTCTTCTTTATAATAAAAATTTCCTTGTGCATCAACTCCCGCCCCTGCCCAATCTGGTAAATCTTTACATTCCTTAAATTTAAGGTATAAACTTAAATAAGCAAAAAATGAATTCTTTTTCTGAATTTGAATTCTTGCTCTTATTAATTTTTCTTTTATATTCATTTTGCTTCTCCCCTATTAAAATCATCACGACTGCTTTCTAATTCTTCAACAATCCCAAATTTAGTTTTAAGTCGTAATAACTTTTTTAATTCACTTTCATTTAAAATATTTATATATCCCTTACCTGTCATTTCCATACAACCTTGTTCCTTAATTTTTAATTTTTTTAAATCTAATTCAAAAATCTTTTTAAAATTATGACTTGTTATTTCTCCAAATTGAAATTTTCCTTTTGAGAGGTCATTTGTTGTAACAACCCAATCTCCAATTCTTAATTTAGTTTCATATCTCATTCTTTAATCTCCTCTAACATAAGAACTCTTTTTAAATAAATAAATATTTCTTTTTTGTTTAGTCCAAATTCATCTCCAAATTTAAATAATTTATCACCACTAAAATCATTATTTAAACTTCTTGAAGTCCCACCATAAAAGAAAATATCTTTAAGAAAATTCCAATTAGTAATTTTTTCTTTATTCATAAATTTCACCTTAAATATATCTGCCTTTTCTAAAATAATTTCAATATCTATATGTTTTGATTTACCACCAAAATTTAAACAAATATTTTTTACTTTCAATAAATTTAATTTCATTCCTGTTAATTTTTTTAATAATTTTATTTGTTCATCAGAAGTATCTTCTCTCATTTTATTAAATATAAAGCCAATCTTATTTTTTGGAATTAATATTTTATTCAGAAAGATAGATTTTTCTTTGTAGGTTATTCCATATAACTTTTTATCTTTAACAAATTTTTCATATATTATTAAATTCTCTAATAAATATGTTTCAAAACTATTAATTCCCGAAATTTGATGAAATCCAAATCTATTATTTTCAATTATTTCAAAATCAAATATTTCATTTACATTTTTATTTAATTTAAATATTTTATCTTTTGCATAACCTTTTTGCATAATTTCTTTTTTATTTACTTCATAATTTGAGAAATCTCCAATACTTTCTTCATTAAATAATCTTCTATTTTCTTCTTCTTCTTCATCTTCTCTTTTTCTTTCCTCTTCATCTATCTTTTTTAATTCTTCCAATTTTGTTTTAATCATTTCTTTATTCATTTCCTCTTCTTCAAAATCATCTCCCAAATCATAAGATTTATTAGAATATTCATTTAAAAATTCTTCATCTAACAAATCTTCATTTATTTTAAATTTAAATTTAAACAAATCGTCATATCTGTCTTTATGCAACCCCCAAAATTCTCCTTCGTTTATATCTTCTTTAAAATCATATATTAAATAATAATGTCGTTTATCTTTTATAATAAGAGTGTCTCCTAATTTTTTAATAATTAGATATAATTCTAATCCTCTTGAAAATAAATTTTCAATTCCATTATAAATTATAGAACTTTTATTTTCTGTGTTATCTTCTAATTCTTCTAATAATTCTAATTCCATACTCTTTAAATTATAAAATTTCTTTGCTTTATATTCTATTTCTTTATTCATTTTTATTTTTTATATCTCCTATTTTTTCTTTAACTATTTTTGTTAATTCATCTTTTTCTCTAATTAATTCTTCTATCTCTTTTATAGCAAAATCCCATTCTTCCCTCATACTATCAAAATCTATAAACACATTGTCATCATCATCTAAACTCCAAAAAACAGGGATTTTTATATTATCCCCATAATTTAAGTAATTTAATCTTTTCATAAATTCTTTTTCTTTCATTTTAACTTTTCATATATTTTTAATCTCTTTTCAAATCTATCTATCTCATCTCTTAAAGCCCATAAATTAAATCTATCCAAAACAATCTTATTTTTCCTTTTGCTTAAAATAAAACCATTCTCAAATTTCTTAATTCCAAAAGTTTCTTTTCCTTTTGGTAGAGACATAGTCCCCATTTTCTTTCCTAATCTCTTCTTATATTCTTTTGTTATATCTTCCATTTTAATCTTGGTGGAAATGGGTGAGAAAAATAATCCCAAAACTCAAAATTAATTTTTATCTAAATAAGGTATTTCCCGTATTTCTCTATAAATTTATCGTCTTTACTACTCAAAAAATCTTTCTTAAAGTCTTTTGTATAACTACTGCTCAATCTCCATAGTAAAGCCACAAATTCTGCATTATCTACCTCATCAAAAACTTTACTTGCTTCCATTATCCTATCAAACTTAATCTTTTTGTTCTTATACTTTTCAGCAAAAGCACTAACTAAGAAATACTTAATAGAGATATCCTTAACCTCTTTAATTTTCTTTGGATTTTTAATTATATCCTCAATATTAAGTTTGTTCTGAATTTTACAAAAAGCAATAAATTCTTTTGCAATTCCCTCACCTATCGCACTACAACATAATAAATCAAAATCACTACCCAATTTAGTATCTTTAATCAACCTACTCAATCTTTCCCAACCTCTCGTAGTAGTATATTTTTGATTATTATTAAAATCAACATTCATTAATACACTTGGTTTAAAATTAACAAATCCAATAATCTTACTATCTATCTCGTTTTGTGTAGCCCAAATAGTCCAATCGTCTATACTTGCACTTATTAATTCAACCTCTCCGCCTCTATCTCTAACAGGGGCAGGTAAAGTGTGGGTAAAAGCCCTATCCTCTTCTCTATTTCCCGCCCCAACAATTAACCAATTATCATTTATCTTACTATCATTAACTATCCTATCGTAAATGATTTTATATACACTTGAAATAACTAATGGGGTGGCTAAATTAATCTCGTCAAAAAATACAATTCCATCTGAATTTTCTAAGGTTAAGAATTTTGCCCAAAAAGGAATTTTCCATTCAATAGTTTCTTTCCCATCTCTAAAATTTGGTAATCCTTTAATATCACTACTATCATATTCAGATAATCTTTCATCTATAAGAACAAAATATTTTTCTGGGTTATCAAATACTTCTTGTTTTTCTTCTTTTGTCAATCTATTCCAATCAACATATTTTCTTGATTTTGTTTTTCCAATTTCTACTGCTGTATCTCTTACACAAAAAGATTTTCCAATTCCAAAAGCCCCATAGATAAATAAAGCCAATTTCTTTTTATAATATCCTTTAATTAAATTATTTAATTCTGTATGTGTTACTTTTAACATTGTCTAAAACCCCCTTTCATTGATTTTTGAATAATTGGGGGTTGCCCCCCTCTTTTTTTATTGCCTCTATAAAGAGTTTGATTTTTTGTTAATTCTTTCATTGTAGATTTTCTAATATAATAATTCTTTTATATTTTTGTTTATTTAATTCTTTTAATTCCATTTTGTATTTTTCTAATTTTCTTTTAAGCCATTTAAGATAACAACTTAAATGATAGGTTTTACCATTCTCTTTAATTTTATATTTGCTATCTATTTTTTTATTACAAGAATAAAAGTTACATTCACTTTTTCTTTTATTTTTTATTATCTCCATAGTTATATGTTATAAGTGTTGTAATTTATTTAATCCAACCACCATAAGTTTTAGTTTTAAGCATAAGTTTAATGACTTCTTCGGAAGTTTGTTTGGTTACATCTTCCTCTTTAATCTTCGCTATTGAATAATATTGTTCTTTTCTCATAGTGATTTTACCACCATTAGAAAAATCAAATACTACATCTCCCAATTCGTTCCACGAATGAAGTATTCTTTGTCCTTTAATTTCTCCTCTTCCCATAACATAAGCATAACAAAAAAGGAATTTCTTATTTTCAATTATATTTTCACAGGCAATTTGTATGCAATTTCCTTTCTTCATTTAAACCCCTTTAAACAACTCGTCATTCTTTTATTTAACCAATCGGTATCTTGATAATATTTTTCAATGGGTTCTCTACTTTTTAATACTTCATTCATAATTTCAATATTTTTTTTAATTGGATTTATAAGTAATTCTTCTATAAGTTTTAATTGTTTTTTTCTAACTTCCAATAATTTATTTAATTTCTCTCTCACAACTTTTCTTTTTTCTATTGGTCTTATGTGAGTTAATAAGGTATATTTATTTTTCATTTTAATTTTTTAAATCTAATTTATAATCTTTATAATCTTCCAAAAGTTCATTATAATAATTATCATCTACCTCTAATAAATTTCTCGCAAACTTTTTGAATTCGGGCAAATCTGCTTCTTCTTTAGAACAAAAAGGGATAATGATTAAATAACAAGGAGAATTATCTTCAACTCCTTTTTTATTGTTTAATGCTTTTAAAATCTTTTTTTTAGTTTTCATTTTAATTTTTTACTCCTATCATAAAATTCTTTTAATATTTTAGTTTCTAAAGTATATAATTCCAATGTTCCTAAATTCTTAACCATTTTGAGAATATCTTTAAAGTTAATTTCTTTTGTCATTTTAATTTTTAAATAATTGTTTTAATTTTTCTTCTGTTTTCTCTAAGTATAAAGGGTTTCTATTAATTATGAATATAAATGATTTAGCAAAAGAATAATTCTTTTTTTCATCTTCTTCATTATGCCTTTTTTTTGCCTCATCATAAAGTTTAATAATTCCATCAGAATTTTCTTTTTTTAATTCTTCATCAACTCTTTTTTTAAATTCAATTAATTCTTTTAATTCAATTTTTGAGAGATGATTAAAATACCAATCGGGCAATATCCCATTATCCATTTCAATATCTTGCCCCATCTTCCCCAAATTCATATTCATTTATTTCTAAGTGTTCGCTTATTGCTTCGTCAGACATAAGATATTCATAGTCCTCACAAATTCTTTTATGAAATTCCTCAAATTTTTCTTCAATTAGTTCAAATATTTTGTTTTCTAATTCAGTAATTTCTTTCTCTCTTTCAGAATATTCCTCAGAACTTAATTCTTCATAATCTCCTATATCTTCAAAATCAATATCTGCTTTCCCATATTCAGTTAAACCAATAGCATAAATCTCTGTCGGTTCTTTTCTTAATTGGTTCATAATTAGCCATTTGTTTAATTCAGCACTTTTTAATAATTTATTAATATCATTAACATTAATTTCATCTGCCTTAAAATCTCTTCCTTTAGAATATAAATCCCAGAAGAAGCCCTTACAATCAATCCCTATCGGATTTAATCAAAATCTCCAATATAACTTTCACAACTTACATTTAAGCCCAATTCTTCACAACCATTTATTATAGATTTAACAAAAGTTTTTATATCACTTTCCATTTTATCTAATTGCCCCAGAGTAACATTTGGATTTACTTTTTGTAAATTTTCCACAATTAAGGTTCTCAATCTTGTTGGTTTATTCATTTTTTAATCCTCTATCGGTTTTTAATTTTTTTTAAGAATAGTAACTATTCCTTTGCTTTCTTTGTAATCTTCCCTATTTCTACTATAAACCCATTATCATTTGCGAATTGTAATAATTCTTCTCTAAAATCGCTTTCTGTTTTCATCTTGTTTTTTCTCCATTTTATTCTCCTATCGTGTTTAATTAAAAGGTTTATAGGGAGTTTAAAACTCCCATTACCTTTGATTATAAAGAGATTTTTTATATAATAGAAATCTCAATTTAAGTTATAAGTCCTTAAAAAACTATATTCTTTCAAAAGGTTATAAAATCTTTGAATATGATTGAATTTTTTAAACAGAAATTCTAAACTGCCTCTATCGGTTAAAAAACTGAAATCTAATTTTAAATATTAATTAAAGATTGTGTGTTATTAATTCTTTATCACTAAATAGAATAGACATTAATCTTTTTTCAACTTGCTCTAAAACTTTTTCGTGTTCTACTCTATCTTCTTTATTGTCATTAATCTCGTTTAAAAGTTTGCCTGTCGTTCTACTCCATTGATTAATACTAACTAAATTATCAACTGCTACAATCGTTTCATAGGAAAAATATAAATCTACACTTCCCCTATCGCCTTTAAAATTCTTAAATCTTTAATTATATTTTCCATAAATAATCCTATCGGTATTTAAACCTGTTTTAATTGTCTGAATATATTTAAATCCTTTATTTTCTAATTCTGTTTTTTTCTTTTCTGCTTTTTTAATACTCTTTAAATTTAACCAATTTATATTTATTTCTTTATTCATTTTATTTTAATATATATTCTTTCATTTTATTTTAATCTCTTCAAATTTATTTAAATTAAAAATTGCTATTTGATTAAATGTTTTAGCCAAAAATAAACTTTTATTTCTATCCTTTAAATTTAAGGTTAAATCTAAATAAAATTTTTTATCTTCTGAATTAAACCACCCACCAATTATCAAATTTTTCTCAATCTGTTTAAATCCATTACCACACAATAAAACTTTTTTTATTAATGGTTTTAAATAAATTCCATTTAAGTTCGTTAAGCCAACACAAAAGCCTTTATTCTTAATGGGTTTTAATGTTGTTAATTTAAAACTAAATCCTTCTTTATTTTTTAAGCAAATATTTTTTATTTTATTAAATTTATTTTGTTTTGTCATAGTTTAAGGTTTTAAGTGTTGAAATAAGAATTTTTTTTAAATTCCAATCTGTTTTAAATTGTTCTAAAATATAAAAGATTAAAATGTTTAAAGTTAAAATTTGTTATAACTTTAAACCCCAATAAAAGCCCTTAACTAATCTTTAAAAAATTAATAGCATTTTCTTTTAGTGGGTTTTTAATCCTTTATACCTTATGGTTTAAAGTGTTGTAAAATAAAAACATATGAATTTATTTTCATATGAAACTTTACCTTGATTTCCTATGGAGAATTTTTAACAGCGACGACGACACAAAATAGTTATCCTACTCACCGAATAACTTTTTAACCTACATTTCCACAAAAGGTATATAAGGATTAAAATCTGTCTTACTCTATGAAAATACATATAAAACAGGGTGAGGGATTAAAGAGTTTAAACACTTTAATCCTTTTAACAAAACAAAAAAAGAAAGACCCAATTTTAAAAGAGGGTTTAAAAGAAAAAAATAAAAGGATTAGAGAAGAGGTTTTAAGGGTGGTTTTTAGATGATTAACCAAAACCACTTAAAACTTTTTTTCTCTTCTCACAATGCTTTAAATGGAGAATTTAAGGGTTTTAAATTATCTTCTCATATAGTTAAAAGGGGGTGTAAAAAATGGAATATCAAAAGGTTATAAATGATTTATCAAAATCTATAAATCAAAAGGGATTAAATGATTTATTTTTAAATTCTTTAAAGGTTTTAAAGTTAAATTTTGGGGTTGAAGTAAGCACAAAATTTTTAAGAGGTTTAAGTGAAATAAACGATTTTAGGAAAAAAACTTATAGAATTTCTTATTTATTAAGAAGTCAGGGTTTAAAGACAAAAAGGACATTTAGATTTTTTAAGAGATGGGATTTAAATAAGTATAATACTGAAGTGATTGAATATGGTATAAATAAAAAAGGTGAGGTTTTTATAAAAGACTTAAGACATCAGGACATAGGAAATTTATTTATAGGTAATCATAGAGAGATAGTTTATATTATTAAAATTTAAGGTCTTATTTTTTTTTTTGGTATTTTTAGTTATCCTCTTCACCGAATAACTTTTTTTTATTGATTGGTTTATTTAAATTGATTTTAAGAGGTTATTTTAATTTATTAACCCAAAACACTTAAAACTTTTTTTCTCTTCTTAGAATGCTTTATTTAAAGAATTTGGGTATTTTAAATTTTCTTTTCATCTGTTTAAATCAATAAATAAAAAAGGTCTTGGTTATGATTTAAATTTTACTAACTACATTTTAATTTTTACTAACTACATTTTACTAACTACATTTCCATAGGAAATAGGGGTTAGGGGTTTTTACCTACATTTCCAGTGGAAAAATATATTTCCATAAGAAATAGAGGTAAATTTAATTACCTTAGTTTCCAGTGGAAAAATTCATTTTTCTTAAAATCTCAAAGGGAATTTATTTTTTTCTTCAAATCTCCATAAGAAATGAAGGTTAAAATTTTTGGGGTTGGTTTCCAGTGGAAAAAACTTCTCCA